>Ga0307432_1000053_pt1 | contig 98833 bp, 85 predicted proteins | sample SalMarWE160150MG_FD_202158 | JGI IMG/M metagenome (GOLD analysis project Ga0307432, IMG submission 202158) | Salt marsh sediment microbial communities from the Plum Island Ecosystem LTER, Massachusetts, United States - WE1603-150 | ecosystem: Environmental > Aquatic > Marine > Intertidal zone >...
CGCTTTCGGTATACTGTTCATCAGGGCCTCCTTGCCCAAGTACCAAGGGTTGTTCCACAACTCCTCTTGATACCGGCAAGGTGGCTCCGTTTTGTTTAATGAAATCGCTCACGAATGACCCTCAAAAAGGGCAAAAGTCGAGCTTAGCATGCCACCGTTGAAGGGGTGAGCCATGATCGCAGCCATTACCGCAGAAAGAAAGGCCCTTGAAGGGCTGTGTCGGCAGCACAACGTCCGGCGGTTGGAGGTATTCGGCTCGGCGGCGGACGGGACGTTCGATCCCCAACGGAGCGATATCGATTTTCTCGTAGAGTTCTTCCCGCTTGAACCAGGGGAGCATTATGAGGGCTATTTCGGGATGTGGGAGGGGTTGGAGGCGCTTTTCAGGCGAAAAGTTGACATTGTTGAACCTGATGCGATGCGAAATCCCTATTTCATCCGTCGCGTAAACGAAAGCCGCAGGTTGGTGTATGACGCGGGATCGTGAGAAATTCCTGTTCGACATGCTCGACTCGTCGCGCTTCCTGATGGAGATGAAGGCAGATAAGTCGATCGAGAAGCACTATAACAACGATCACACCTCCCGTTCGCCACTGAGCACGTGTGGTATGGAGTACAACATATGGGGTAACTCAGATCCAACAAATAGGAGGAACGCAATGAATCGTCTGATCATTCCGGTCGTAAGTATGTGTGTCTTGCTTTGCTGTGTTCAGGTGTTCGGTACTTCGTGGGATACAGTCGTTTTTCGGGAGGACTTCGATTCTTCGGTAGGTGGCATGCCTGACCCCGGTGACTGGGTCGTGAACAACCCGGAGAGCTGGTGGTGGACGGAGGGGAGAACGCACTTTCCATGCCCGGATCCGTGGCTCGCGACAGGCGAGTTCCCACGAGTAGAGGATGGCGTTTGTATCATCGAGCACCACCTGTACAACCGTTGGGATCAAGGCGACCCAAACGAATGGTTCCTGGGTGGTGAGATCCATACGGTTCTCGAATTCGAGCCGAACAGAGCGTATCGCATCGAGGCGAGGGTAAGGCTGAGATCAGACCTTCCCTACCCGTACGTTCCCTACCCAGACGGCCTGATTACCTCTTTCTTCACATACGGCTACGACGGTTCAAACAGCGATGAAATCGACTTCGAGTTATTGTCCAACAAGATGAATGATGACGAGAACTACCCTGACGGTGATCCAGTTCTCACGAACGCGTGGAACGAATCGAACGAATGCCCTGAATATATCGAGCCTGAGGATCTCGACCTGACTATGTGGAACGAGTTCCGGATATACTGGTATCCGGATCTGGACCTCCCTCGCATTGAGTGGTGGTGGCTCCATCCGATTAACGGGTGGACGTGGCTCCGCACGGAGGATGGGCCAACGTGTGTCGCCGACGAGCCTATGGCATTGTATTTCAACTTCTGGGCTCCCTGCTACACGTCCTGGAATCCTGACTGCGATCCATGGGACGAAGCGGCCGATCCGCTCCTTCAGCCTGTTAACACTCCAGAAGAGAACGAGATCTCCGCATACGAGATCGACTATGTGGAGGTCCGAACGGACGGAGGGCTGGAACCCCCCTGTTACGCCGACGAAGTCGTGATTCAGACTTACGACGACAATTGTTGTGATCCGGACCTTGACTGTCTCTACACGCCGGCGTCGCGAGCACTCGGTCTACCGGACTGGGAATATTACGACACAGTTCCGGGGGAATGGTGGAAGGGGTCGCCCGGTGAGGGAGGTGAGTTCGTTGTCAAGTTCAGTCGGACCTTGGTATTCGATGGGTCTGGGCCTGATCTCCGGTTCTGGCAAGGAGACGGTGACGGTACTGAGACAGCGACGGTGTCGGCAAGTCGCGACGGTGTCACCTATGAGTTGTTGGGCACTCTCAGCGATGACGTCCATAGCGGCGGCGATCCGGGGCAATATGGTTACTATTGCGACTTTAACCTCACAGGGACAGGGCTTAATGCAGTTCGGTATGTCAAGGTAGACGACGTATTAGATGCGGTCGACGGCGCAGGTATTGATGGTTCAGACATCGATGCAATCGAGGCTCTGAACTGCGGCGAGATCCCCACTATCTCGACCTGGGGGCTGGTGGTCATGACGCTGTTTGTCCTGTGCACGGGTACGGTCGTGCTGACTCGACGACAGGGAGTAAAGGCCTAGCGCATCGCTAAGAACTCGTTTTGGAGTATGGAGCTAGAGTGTAGGGTGGGCTGTGCCCACCAAGTGGTTCGGAGGATTGCTGGAGAGGTGGGCGGTGCCCACCCTACGAGGTGGAGATCATGGCAAACAAGAGTGTTGGAGTAATCGGTGCGGGGACGATGGGGCGCGGAATTGCGCAAGTCTTCGCTCAGTCTGGATACGAAGTAACCATGCACGATGCGGTACCCGTGGCAATCGAGTCGGCCATGGGGCAGATCGAGAAACTTCTCAAGCGGGCGGTGGAGAAGGAGAAAATCTCAGCGGATGATGCAGCCGCTACACAGAAGCGGATCCACACGGTGCCGAAGTTGTCGGATATCGGGCGGCACCCGCTTATCATCGAGGCAGTTATCGAGAATCCCGACATCAAGATCGAGCTGCTCAAGGCCGCCCAGTCGATGGTGACGGATGATGGCATCCTAGCATCCAATACGAGCAGCATCAGTATCACTCAGCTTGCGGCTGCGACGGATCGGCCGGATCGATTCATCGGGATGCACTTCTTTAATCCGGTTCCGGTGATGAAACTGGTGGAGGTCGTGCGCGGTTTGCAGACCAGCGACGATACGGTTGCCCGGACGATCACCCTGGCAAAAGATGTCGGTAAGACGCCTGTTGAGTGCAACGACCACCCCGGATTCATCTCCAACCGAGTCTTGATGCCGATGATCAATGAGGCGATCTTCGCCTATCAGGAGGGCGTCGCGGAGGCGGAGGCCATCGACGACATCATGAAGCTGGGGATGAATCATCCGATGGGTCCGCTGGCGTTGGCGGATCTGATCGGCCTGGACGTGTGCCTGTTTATCCTGGAGGTCCTGCACCGCGACCTGGGTGAGGACCGCTACCGTCCCTGCCCGCTCTTGCGTAAGATGGTGCAGGCGAATCGGTTGGGGCGAAAGACGAAGCACGGTTTCTATAAGTATGACTAAGAGTTCATCGGACCTGGGGCACGACCCAAGTTGCCGTATATCCAGCGTAGTAACACGAATTACTAACCTTGTACGAGGTGACACGCAACCCAAAGCTGATAAGATGCTACTCCTCTTGAGGACGACAGTATGACATCGCTGCAATTGTACAGACGTCGTCGTGCCGTCGCCGTAGTCGGCGCCGCTCTCCTCGGGGTTATCGGAGTCTTCCCGCCGTGGCAAAGGCTGGACCAGCGAGCCTCTGGCAATGGATCCGTCGTTCTGGTGAGTCCCGCAGGCTACAGATTCATCCTTTCACCACCACGTTTTCACCCGAGCCGAGGGTTTCAGATTGACATCGGACGGTGGGTTGTGCAATACGCGACCGTCGTCGCGCTGGGGACCGGTCTTATACTAGCCTTGGGCAGCGTTCGTGGAGCCAGGTGCGAGATGGGGGACAATCGCAAGAGTCCCGTGGGTGAGGCCAGACCGCTGGCTACTCGGGAAGACGGGAGGGTGTCGAATAATGGAAGGTCTTCAGCATACGGGCAGGAAGCACAGGTAGTGGCCGACTCGTTCAGTGGAGCCGAGGAGCAGACCGAGGGCAGATGAGTTTATGCCCAGACAGGGTCAGCTTGTGAGGCAAATGAGTACAGCGGTGCGAACAAACTACGAGTACCGAGAAGCATCGGCTAAGGTGGCCTACGAGCTCCAGATGCTCGTGCAGACGGCGTGTATTCTTCACGCCGAGGTCGACTCGCGTTCAACAAACGGGGCCCAGGCGGTCATCCACAACGCGCTGATCCATGCCTTCTTGCTGGGCGTACGCAATCTATACGAGTTCTTCTGGCGCGGGGACCGCGACGGGATCCATGCGAGGGACTTCATGGAACCCGAACGATGGACTCACAAACAACCTAAGTTTCAGAAGTCCAAGCATTGGTCACCCGTCGATGAGGCGAAAGCTCCCTCCGAAGGTGAGGACTTGATGAAACTGATCCATACCAGGCTGGCTCATTTTTCGTGGAAACGCGTGTCGGAAGGAAAGATTTGTTGGATGGTGGACCAAATCGCGCCGGAATTCGTCGAGCCTCTACAAGTATTCGTCAACAAAGTTGCTCCGGACCGATTATCACCCGACTTTCTGGGTGCCGTAGAAGAACTGGAGGAGGCGGTTCGCGGATTTCGGCGAGGACCGGTATCGCCCGTGCCCCCTTCTGCGTAAAATGGTCTTAGCGAATCGATTGGGGCGAAAGACGAAGCACGGCTTCTATCAATATGACTAAGACACGAATCCGTCTGGCGGTAAACGGCCCACAGGCGACGATCACGTTCCACACGGAGGATGGGATTAACATTCTTTCCCCGAACGTGATGCATACTCTTGGCGCCGCGATCGCGAAGGTCAAGAAGCAAGCTGGCGTCCGCACCGCGGTGGTGCGGGCGGAGGGGAGGGTGTTTCTTGCCGGTTCGGACGTCGAGGAGATCGCAAACTACGGTCCGAACGATGCGCGGGAATACGGCTCGCTCGGGCAGGGTGTACTGAATGATCTTGCGGCACTGCCGTCGATCACGGTAGCTGCAATCCACGGGGCTGCGATGGGCGGCGGGCTGGAGCTGGCGGTGGCGTGCGACTTTCGAATCGCGGTGAAATCGGCGAAGCTCGGCCTGCCGGAGGCCTCACTCGGTTTGATTCCCGCTTGGGGCGGAATTCCGCGTTTGACGAAGCTTGTGGGTCCATCACGGGCGAAGAAGCTGTACTTAAGTGCCATGACGGTGTCGGCGGAGGACGGCGCCGCATTCGGGCTGGTGGATGAGGTAGTCAATTCAGCGGAGGATTTGGGGCCACGGGTGGCGGCGTTTTGCAGGTTGTTCCGCCGGGCATCTCCCGCGGCCGTGGCCCTTGCCAAGCGGGCGTCGCGCGATATGGATGATCTGAGGGCGTTTACCGACTGCTTTCGGACACAGGACTGTCGCGAGGGTGTCGTTGCGTTTTTGGAGAAGCGGCCGGCTTCGTGGATGGAGTGATCCGTGCCATGAGCGTACAACCATCCGTTGATTCGTCCCGCACGCCAGTGGGTGGATCCGACGAAAAGCCATGGGTCGGGCCGGAGGATATGGGTGCGTTCGATCCCGCCAAGGCGTTAGGCGAGCCCGGCCGGTTCCCCTATACCCGCGGTCCGCATCGCACGATGTACCGGGAGCGGCTTTGGACAATGCGGCAGTTCGCCGGATTCGGATCGGCTGATGACACCAATCGGCGGTTCAAATACCTGCTCGAACACGGGCAGACCGGTCTGTCGACGGCCTTTGATCTACCGACGCTGATGGGTCGGGATAGTGACGACACACTGTCACTTGGTGAGGTGGGTCGTTGCGGCGTGGCGATTGCGTCGCTGGCGGACATGCGGAGGCTGTTTGACGGAATCGATCTGGGGAACGTTAGCACGAGCATGACGATCAACGCGCCGGCGGCGATCCTCCTGGCATTCTATATCGCGGTTGGGCAGGAGCAGGGCGTGCCCCTGGACAAGCTTCGCGGTACGCTGCAAAACGACATCCTCAAAGAGTTCCACGCGCAAAACGAGTACGTCTTTCCGCCCGGGCCCAGTGTCAAGCTGGTCATCGATACGATCGAGTATTGCACCGGGCACATGCCGCAGTGGAACACGGTCAGCATCAGCGGGTATCACATCCGCGAGGCCGGGTCGACCGCGGCCGAGGAGCTGGCGTTTACGCTGGCCGATGGGATCGCGTATGTGCAAGGGTCGATCGATCGCGGTTTGGACGTCGATGCCTTTGCGCCGCGGCTGAGCTTCTTCTTTGATGTTCACAATGACTTTTTCGAGGAGATCGCCAAGCTGCGGGCGGCGCGGCGGATCTGGGCGCATGTCATGCGCGACCGGATCGGGGCCAAGAACGAGCGGAGCTGGCTTCTGCGGATGCACTGTCAGACGGCCGGCGTCTCGCTCACCGAGCAGCAGCCTTATAACAATCTGACGCGCGTCGCGTACCAGGCGCTGGCAGGCGTGCTGGGCGGTACGCAGTCGCTGCACACCAACAGCATGGATGAGACTCTTGCATTGCCGAGCGAGCAAGCTGCGAAGCTCGCGCTGCGTACTCAGCAGATTGTGGCGTACGAGAGCAACGTCACGCAGACGGTCGACCCGCTGGGCGGCAGCTACTTCGTCGAGAAGTTGACCAATGAGGTCGAAGCCAAGGCTTATGCCATGATCGATCAGATCGACGGGATGGGCGGTGTATTAAAGGCGATCGATCGTGGATACTTCCGTCGTGCCATCGCCGAGTCGGCCCACGCGTATCAACGTGCGATGGATGAAGGCACATTGAAGATGGTCGGGGTGACGGACTTTGTGGAAGAGGGGCCGCCGGGTGTCGACATCCTCCAGGTCGATCAGGCAACTGAGGACGCCCAGGTTCAGCGACTGAAGGAGTTAAAGGCGTCGCGCGATCAGGCCCGTCACACCGCCGCTTTGGAACGCTTGCGTGAGGACGCGAAGAACAATGTAAACCTCATGCCCGCTCTGATCGACTGTGCCAAGGCCGATGCCACCATCGGCGAGATGATGGCCTCGATGAAATCGATCTTCGGCGCCTACGACGGCGGCCCGGAGTGGTAGAATAGAGTGGACAGTAGGGAGGTGGCACGTGAAGTCGTCACTAAGGTGCATCCATTTTCGTTGCGAGTGGCAGATTATCGGTCCGCAATCACCAGGACAGCGGTTTGAGCGGCAGAGATTTCAGAGTTTTTTTGAGAATCTCAACTCGAACGTTGAATTCGGAGATTATGATGATTTCTCGTACCGGCTTGATCATTGTGAGTTAGGCAAGGTTCGCGGGATGAGCCATCAAGGTGGGCAAGCGTTTAGCAAGGTGATCTATAAAGATGACGCGCTGAAACTTGTTGAGGAGTTCACGGCGTACTCCATAGACGAGTTTGCCCGACAGATCAAGGTCGTTCTCGATGCGTGGTTCGAGTGCTTCTCGGAGACGGTTCTGGTCGTGCAGAACTGCTGGATCCGTGGGCTCGTAACACCACTTCACTCAGACGATTCTCGAGCCTTTTTGTCGGAGACAGTTCTTGGATTGCGTGAGGGTTTCGCCACGAGATTGAACGAGGCTCCCTTGTCGGTGGGTTTTAACTTCGTCTCACAGCGCCAGTATGAGTCTGTTCCGATGACACTTGAAGCAAAGGTGAGCTCGTGGCGAGATGGTCGCTCGATCTGGATTGAAGTGCACGGTGGAGTTCCAATGTCCGAGCCCTTGAATGCGGCAAGGCACGATAGAGCAGAGGCTGTGTTCGGACGCTGTAGGACATTCCTGGAGTCTGAGGTCATTCCACTACTGTCGGATTACGACAGAAAGGAGCACGATTAGCTAAGGAGTTGGGGAGTATGATTCTGCCATTATTAGATAGTCGAAGTTGTCTTGGATCAGACATACATCGTCGGGCGCGGAGTCGTGAGCCCGACCAGGAGAGCTCGTCATATGTCGGGGACAGTTTCACGCTGCATGTTATACGGGTCGTGGTCGCACAGCTAGGAGCGATATATCGCATCAGCGCACCCGAGCTGGCAGTCTTCGTCGAAGCAGACACATTCAGAGAGACTTGGTGCAAGTTCCTTGAGACCGTTCGATTGCGCGATGATGCAGCGTGGCTCCTCTTTGACGTCGGGCCTACGCGACGCGAGGAGATTGACGCAGGACTTGAATCAATGGAGGACGAGGACTGGGCGGAACCAACGGGGGATGTCGGAGCCGATTGATGGGACAAGGATCGTGGACGCCGCTACCCGGGCACATCGTGCACGCCGCCGTTCAATACTCCGACTCTGAACAGACCAAGTCACGTTTTCCACTTGTGGTCTCATCGCGAAGATTCAACGAAAACCATCCCGAGATTGTTGTGGCCTTCACGACAAAGACCTCCAATATTCGACACCCGCATGACTATGATGTTGAGATCTCCGAGCGCCGTTCCGATTTTGCGGGTACGGGCCTGACAGCATCGACAACGGTTCGGTGCGGGCGGTTGTGGACCATCGACAAACGGAAGATCATGGATGTTATCGGAGTGGCGCCTACCGATGTTCTTGGTGATGTTGTTCACCTAGTACGCAAGTGCTTTGCTGACGAATGACATTGTCCCTCGTTGTACGGTTTGCGTAGTCCGACAGGGGACTGGGATTGGGAAACAACAATGCTTGATGAACGTGTTCATCGCCCACGTGTGTTGTTGGCAAAAATCGGCCTGGATGGGCACGATCGCGGCGTCAAGGTGCTGGCACGATCGTTCCGCGACGCCGGGATCGAGGTGATTTACACCGGTCTCTGGCAGACCTGTGAGTCGACGATGTACGCAGCCCTGCAGGAGGACGTCGACGTCGTCGGTGTGAGCCTGCTTTCGGCTGCGCACATGACGGTGATGCCTGAAATCCTGCGCATTCGCAAGGAGCTCGGCATAGAGAACATCCCGGTTGTGCTCGGCGGCATCGTCCCCGTAGCCGACTACCCTGCGCTAAAGGGGATGGGGATCGCGGCGGTCTTCAATCCCGGTTCCCCGCTCGATACGATCATCGAGACGATGCGCGGGTTGACCTCGTCCCAAGAGGCGAGGGACATCGAGGACATCCGCGCCGGATACGCAGGGGGAGATGCCCGGGCGCTGGCGAAGCTGATTACGTCGGTGCAGCAGGGCGAAGACGCGGGTAGTTGGAGACCTCCGACGGGCAAAGCCACCGTCATCGGAATCACCGGCGCACCGGGGGTGGGGAAGAGTTCATTCATCGGCCGGCTCGGCAGGCGGCTGAGAAACCGTGGGAAGAAGATTGCCGTCGTGGCGATTGATCCGAGCAGCCCGGTGACCGGCGGGGCGCTTCTGGGCGATCGTCTGCGGATGATGACCGGTGATCCGGACGCGGATTTTTTCATCCGCAGCCTCTCGTCGGGCGACGTGCAAGGCGGCTTGGCGCCGCACTGCCGCGACGTTGTCAGTCTTCTAACGGGATTCGGATTTGACTACATCTTGGTCGAGACTGTTGGCGCGGGTCAGGCCGATGTAGCTATACGCGACCTGTCCGATCACATTCTGCTTCTGCTCATGCCGGAAAGCGGTGACGCAATCCAGTTTTCCAAGGCCGGTATCATGGAGATCGCCGGAGGTTTCGTACTCAACAAATGCGACCTTGCGGGGGCGGATGCGACGGAGGCCCAGCTTCGCGTCGCGGTTGGTGACAACCGCCCGCTCTGGAGGGTCAGCAGCGTCCGCGACGAGGGCATTGATGCCGTCGTGGATTGGGTGACGTCGTTGTAGCACCCACGAATACTTCGCAGCCGGTCACGGGTTATAGAACGTCTATAAGAGCCTGTGGGACCGATTTTCCGGTCGGTCAAGAGACAGGATGGAAATCCTGTCCCACATGGGTTTTGTCAGACACACTTGGGCGCCCGGAGCACCGGTGGGCGGACGAGTTTATTTCCCATATCCGAAGTGCACCACCAAAAAAAGGATCGAAAAACACGTCAAGAAGACCACTCCCACCCAACTGAGGACCAACAGCCACTTGGGAGGGATCGTGTCCTTTGGCAAATCGCCAACTGCGATGGCGCGGAAGTTGAGGTAGGCAAACAGCGGCGCCGACAGGAATGCCAGTGTCGTGGTCGCGTCCACGAGAATCCGCATGTGGCTGGTCAGGTATTGATAGACAGCCAAGGCACCGGCCATCATGATGATCATGAATACCCAATAGGGCGTTTTGCCGAGTCTTTCAGCGTCCGGCCAGGCCACCCGGCAACCGGCGGTCAACACCCTTGGATATCCGTCAAGCACGGTCAGCGTCGTGCTGAGCATGGTGATGAAGGCGGCTGTTACGACGACGGGCCGGCTCCATTCACCCAGAGCATTCGTGTACATACCGACAAACCGGGCTGCGAAGTCGTCTGCCCTACCGGCGAACGTCTCACCCGTGCCGAACATGACCAACGCACCCAGGCTCAAGAACATCAACGCCATAATCAGTGAGGCCCCATAGCCGAGATTGAAATCAAACAACGCCTCATGGAGCGTGGGCTTATGCCCGGTCTGCTTCGTACGCTCCTGCATCCACAGGGAGGGCCAGGCGGAAGCGTCCACCGGCGTGGGCATCCAACCCATAAGCGCCACAAGGAAGGCGATACCCGCAACGTCCCACACCTTGGGAGCTTCAAACTCCGGTGCGGCGACGCGACCGTGACGCGCGGCTGCCACCACAGCGACCACAGTGCAAACAGCCAGGAATACCATCAAGACCTTCATCAGCCTGTCGAGTAGTGGGTATCCGCCGGAGGCGAGCACGATGATGCAGCACACGAGCAAGGTCACCGCCCAGGTCATCGGCGCGAGGTTCACTCCGATCATCTGTGAGGCCATACCGGCCGTCACAATCGTCAAGACGGCCGTCGTCGGCATGCTCAAGGCAAGGGCAACAAGCAGATAACTGACGAGCGCCCAGCGGCCGACGCGCCGGTAGCCGACCAAGAGGCTTTCGCCGGTGGCGGCGGTGTAGCGGTGGCTGAATTCAAAGAACGGGTATTTGAGCAGGTGCACGATGATCACCGCCCAGACAAGGGCGAAGCCATATCCGGCACCGGCCCGCGTGGACTGCACCAGGTGCGACACGCCGATGGCCGCACCGGCGTACATGATCCCCGGCCCTATGGTCTTGAGCAGTCCCGATCGCCGCGATGCTCGTAGAATCACTTTACTATCGCTCATCAGCTACGATCCCGTGTCCGCAATATCTGCAAGTCAGAAGGAGCACCAAGCAGAGGCTTGTGTGTCACTGCTCTCGAGCAGTGCCAAAGACCGGTTGACTTACGAGAGCAAGCACTGCTCAAGAGCAGTGGCACACACATCACTTGACCAGCAACCACACGTTAGCGTGTCCTCCGCCAGCAATCCCGCGCCGGTGAATAGTGTACGCGGCAACACCGCGGGAAGCACGTCCGACGAGGCATCGGGCGATAGCAGCCTCCTGTGTGGGGCAGTATCGCCGGATGTACTGGGCCGTGTTGGAGGGTACGGAGTATGGCACGCCGTGCGAACAAAATCCGGTTATCCAGCACCGTGAGCCCCGGAGGGGTGGAAGATAATAGCCCCGGGTGAAACCCGGGGACCCGTGAGCATCAAAGAAGACCGAGCCCCGGAGGGGCGACAGAAATACACCTTGCTTCGCCCCTTGGGGGCTTTGTGATTAACACGCCGATTCATCCACAGGGCTCACGCCTTGTGCTACCTCTTCCGTCGCTCCGCGACTGCGCTGGGCGGCATGGTCCACGCCTGCGTGGCCATGTGGAATTGTGGCAACGTCCCATCGCGCCGGTGACAACCGGTGACGCGCGCGCTACAATCTCGTCGCCATGATCCGCAAAGCCGTCATCGTGTTGCTTACGCTTGGGGCGACCGTGGTTGCCGTGGTATCAATGTGGAACTTCCGAAGCTCCTGGAAATCGATTTCGTTTGATGTCTGGAGCGGTGCCCGTTCACATGTCACTGTTTTCGTCAGTTGTGATGGGGTTATTCATCTGTGCATCATTCGCCCGGCGGCATCGCCCACGTCAGTGTGGAGAATCCACCGGTTCGGATTCACTTGGTACAGCCAGAACGAGGGTGTTCTTCTGGGCAAACCAGGTGCTCGGTGCCGGCATTACTTCGCCCCGTGTTGGCTACTGACCTTACTCTTGGGAGCCTATCCCACGATCGCCCTGATCCGTGGGCAGCTTCGACGGCGGCGTGCAAGAACCGGACATTGCCTGAAGTGCGGATACGACTTGACGGGCAACGTGTCGGGCGTTTGTCCGGAATGTGGCACGAAGATTGGGAAGTCGTGACCCGCAAAGCTGTGATTATCCTTCTTGCGTTTCTCGCCAGTACAGCCGCATGGCTGCGACTCATCAGCATTCCCCTTCTTTTCGTGGGAATCATAGCCTTCCTTGCAACCTCGCGTCAGCAAAAGAAGCGTAGGAAAGCAAGATTGATTGGGCTCGGTCTGACCCTCGTTTTGCTATTCCTGTGGCTCACGAGTATGCGATATACCTTTGGCTACATTGGCTCATTCGCAGGCGTTTACTTTGAATCAGGAGCCTATACGGTCTTTGCCACTCATGGGCAGATGCCGGCAACTGGCTGGATTGGCGTTGGACGATCTCGTTGGAGCGTCATCTGGTGGTTCGACGTCCCCGCCCTCTATCCTATGACAGCAGTCTGGATACCGTTGGTTGCGGTCCTTATCCCGACAAGCCTGCTTTGTCTACCATGCCGCCGCTTTCCAGCCGGTCATTGTCAAGAATGCGGTTACGACCTGACCGGCAACGTGTCGGGTGTGTGTCCGGAGTGTGGCATGAAAACACGGAGGAACTTAGATCCACCAGCTCGGCAAGCCCCGTAGGGGCGAAAGATATTAGCCCCGGGTGAAACCCGGGGGTTTGTGAGGATACAAGAAATACCAAGCCCCAGCGGGGCGACAGAAGTGTGCTCTCTTTCGCCCCTCTGGGGATATCTGATTCGAATACGGTACGGTAACCCAGGGTTGACACCCTGGGCTAGCCTCTTTCGTCGCTCCGCGACTCATCATTACGACCAGTGACAAGTTGTGACATGCGTGCTACAATCCCATAGCCATGATCCGCAAGATCATCATCATGATGCTAACGCTGGGTGCGGTGGGGACGCTGCTGCTGGGAGTCGCTAGCTCTACGAAACCGATAGCCGCTACTGTGCATTCGGACAAATATGAGGGAGCATATCTTGGTCTTCGCGCCGAAGGCGGAATCTTGTTCATGGTCTGGAGTCGTGTAGCCTTCAGTTGCAAGCAGCTTCCTACACACCGAGTTTGGGGCGATCCCGATATCGCCTTCGCTGCTCACTCCTCTGAACCGAGGGAGTTCGTCACCTACGAAGTAATGAACATGAGTGGCGCGTCTATCGAATACCGCACGGATTATGGTCCATCGGGGGCGACGCCGCGAACTGGCACTCACAAGGTCACCCACATTGGATTACATTATACTCCGCTTGTAGGCGCCCTTGCCACTTACCCCATCATTGCCTTGGTCACCTTCATCCGTGGTCCAGTACGTTGTTGGCGTAGGAGTCGGAAGGGGCTGTGCATCGCGTGTGGATACGACTTGACGGGCAACGTGTCTGGCGCGTGTCCGGAATGTGGTACGATGATCCAGAGAGTGTAGGTTTCGCTGTGCGGAATGAAATGCGGGTATGCAGGTTTCCGAGCCCCGGAGGGGCGACAGAAATACACCTTGTTTCGCCCCTACGGGGCTTTTGAATCTGAGGCAATCGTTCCCCACAGGGCTGACGCCCTGTGCTACACGCTTTCGTCGCTCCGCGACTGCCGTCTCCGCGCTCGCGGTGGTCTACGGCCTTCGGAGACGTCTTTTTCGAATGTTCTCTTTTTGCGGAGGATGTGGTGGTAATGTTGGGAAAAGCGGTGGGCTTCGTCGCGCATGGATTGAAGCAGTCGCAAAGCCTCGTTGTTGCGGGCGAGGCGGACCGGGGCGGAGCGGGCCTGGATGTGGATTTCCTCCTCGCGCTTGGCCAGTGAGATCACCATCGGCGGGCGGAGGTTCATATCGCTGAACGCGTCGAGGCCGGCGTGCAACTGACCTAGCCCGCCGTCGATGAGAATAACATCGGGGTACAGCTCCTCGCCCTCGGCTGCGTAGCGGTAGCGGCGCGTGATGACCTCGCGGATGGCTGCGTAGTCATCGATGCCTTCAACGGTTTCGATCTTGAATCTTCGGTATCCGTTCTTGAACGGTTTGCCGTCGATAAAACACACCAATGCGCCGACCATCTCCTCACCATGCAGATGCGCGATATCGATGCACTCCATATTTCGAGGCGGCGATTCAAGCCCCAGTAGATCGCCCAGCTTTTCGAGTCCCTTTTTCGGATCGACATAGAAGACTTCCGGCTGCACGTCCTCATGCACGTTGCCGGATAGGTCGAGCGATTGAATTGCCCCGATCCGATCGCGAAGTTTGGCTGCCTCCTCGAAGCGGAGTTCGTTGGAGGCTTGTTCCATCTCGCGCGTCATCTGCTTGAGCAGGATGCTGCGCTTGGACGCCATGAACTTCTTGAGGCGGTCGATGTCTTTGCGGTATTCCTTCTTGGTGATCAGGTCGGCGCACGGCGCGGTGCATTGGTTGATGGCATGGAGCAGGCAAGGCCGGAAGAAACGGCGCGACTCATCGCCGTCGTGGATGTCAAGTTCGCAGGTGCGGAACTTGAAGACCCGCTGCAGGGCGTTGACGGCGTCGCGCACAGAGCCGGATGAGAGGAAAGGCCCATACAGCTTGCTGCCCTTTAAGCGCGGCGTCCGCGTGACGTAGACGCCGGGGAAATCGTCCCTCGTCGTGATCTCGATGTAGGGGAAGGTCTTGCCGTCCTTGAGCTGGACGTTGTGCGGCGGCTGGATGTCCTTGATCAGCCGGGCCTCTTTCAGCAGGGCGTCGACCTCGGTCTCGCATTCAAGATAGTCGATATCGACGACCTTCTCGACCATGCGGCAGATGTCCGGGCCGCGGGTGTTAAGCAGGTCCGCACCGGATTGGAAGTAGCTGCCCACCCGCGAGCGGAGATCCTTGGCCTTGCCGACGTAGAGCACCCGTCCCTCGGCGTCCTTCATGAAATAGACGCCGGGTGTCTTGGGGAACTCGGCGATATGCTTGCGGACGGTCTCGAGGCGCTGTTCGTCCATAGTCTACATTGTAAACGGATATCGGCAGACGTAGGGAGCACCCTTCGCATCTTTAGCGGATGTCGAAAATCGTAACGGGCGCGGCAACACTTGTGACGGTTCCGATGCTGATGTACAAAGGTCTTCCGGGTGGATTACGTCCGCTGACCGCCCGGCTGCTGTCGCTGCCGCCAGGGGTCGATTCAGTTGGGGCGTAGAGACATCCACCCGTATGGTACACTTTCGATTACATCGATAAGGAGTCCGTCATGCCTGCACGAATGAAGAACTTGATTCGGTTTTTAATGGGTGGTGTGGTTGTTGTCGGGTTCGTCGTGAACCCGGCGATCGACGTTTTAGGTGATCCGGGTAAGCCGCTGGTTTATCCGAAGGCCCGCAAGGGAGACATCGTCGACGACTATCACGGCGTCAAGGTGCCAGATCCGTACCGCTGGCTGGAGGATCCGGACTCGCCGGAATCGCGGGCGTGGATCGAGGCGGAGAATCGTGTGACGTTCGGGTACCTGGAGCAGATTCCGGAGCGCTCCAAGATCAAGGAACGGCTGACGGGGCTTTGGGACTACGAGAAGTACGGCCTACCGTACAAGCGAGGCGATCGTTATTTCTTCTCGAAGAACGACGGCCTCCAAAACCAGTACGTGCTATACACAACGAAGTCACTGCGCGGCGAGCCGAAGGTCCTGCTTGATCCCAACAAGCTGTCGGAGGACGGGACGGTGGCAATGTCCGGCCGGGCGATAACTGACGACGGCAAGCTGATGGCGTACGCCCTGTCGACGAAAGGATCGGATTGGAAGGAGTGGTACGTACGCGACGTCGAGACCGGCAAAGACCTGGGCGATCATCTCAAGTGGGTCAAGTTTTCCGGCGCGTCGTGGACCAAGGATAACAAGGGTTTCTACTATAGCCGCTATGACGAACCGGCCGAGGGAACGGAGCTACAAAATACGAACTACTACAACAAGCTCTTCTACCACCGCCTCGGGACGCCACAATCCAAAGACGTGCTTGTATACGATCGCCCGGAACAGAAGGAGTGGGCTTTCGGCGGGCATGTCACCGACGACGGACGTTATCTCGTCATTGATATCTCGAAAGGAACCGAACGGAAGAACCTGGTTTTCTACAAGGACCTCAAGAGCAAGGATTCCAAGGTTGTGGAGTTGATCCGGGAGTTCGAGGCGCAGTACGAGTTCATCGACAATGAAGGACCGGTGTTCTGGTTCCAGACGGACCTGGACGCGCCGCGCAGTAGGGTGATCGCGATTAACACACTCAACCCGGATCGCTCCAACTGGAAGGAGATCATTCCACAGGCACGTGAGACGCTGCGCGGAGTTAATCTGGTGGGGAACCTGTTCGTGGCCTCTTACCTCAAGGACGCGCGCACGCAGGTGAAGATGTTCGACGTTAACGGAAAGTTCGTGCGCGAGCTTTCTCTTCCGGGCCCGGGCAGCGCGTACGGATTCGGTGGAAAGCGCCAGGATACGGAAACGTTTTATGTGTTCACGGGTTTCACGGATCCTGGGACGATCTACCGGTACGACATGACGACGGGCAAGAGCGATATCTTCCGCCGGCCGAAGGTCGATTTCAATCCCGGCGAATACGAGACCAAGCAGGTTTTTTATAAGAGCAAGGACGGCACAAGAGTCCCCATGTTCATCACGCACAAGAAGGGGATCAAGCTCGATGGCAGCAATCCCACGCTGCTCTACGGCTATGGTGGTTTCAACGTTGCCATAACGCCGTATTTCAGCGTATCGACTCTGGTGTGGATGGAGATGGGCGGTGTCTATGCGGTGGCCAATATCCGTGGCGGCGGCGAGTACGGCAAGGAATGGCATGAGGCTGGAATGAAGCTCAAGAAGCAGAATTGCTTCGATGATTTCATCGCGGCGGCCGAGTGGCTGATCGCCAACAAGTACACGTCTACGCCGAAGCTGGCGATTCGCGGAGCCAGCAACGGCGGCACACTGGTCGGCGCATGCATGACGCAACGTCCGGATCTGTTCGGCGCGTGTGTACCGGACGTCGGCGTGATGGACATGTTGCGGTTCAACAAGTTCACGATCGGTTGGGCGTGGGTATCGGACTACGGTTCGCCGGAGAATCGGGAGGAATTTGAGGCGTTGTACGCCTATTCGCCGCTTCACAATCTTAAACCGGGGACTGCCTATCCCGCGACGCTTTTGAGCACCGCCGATCACGACGACCGCGTTGTGCCGGCACATAGCTTCAAGTTCGCTGCGACGCTGCAGGGGGCCCATTCGAGTGCGGCTCCGGTGCTAATCCGCATCGAGACAAAGGCGGGGCACGGGGGCGGCAAGCCGACGAAGATGCGCATCGAGGAGGTGGCCGACATGTGGGCGTTTCTGGTCCACGTGTTGGACATGGACGTCAAGCGGTAGATAGCCCCTGTCGCGTGTGGCATGGATCCGTCACCGGCGGACCCGTGCGTCGTCGCCGGGAACGGGCATATGACGCTGCTAGCTCTGAGGAGGGCTCTTGCTGTTGCTGCGGAGCGATCTGTACGGAGGTCTGGAGATTCCGTGACACGTTGCGATCCTGACGGACTCGTCTCCTGTTGAGACGCCGCACTGCATTCGCGAGTGGCAATATTGTCAATATGACAATATCGACGGTGACCGGGGACTTAAGCGAGACAATACTGCTTATGCTAATGGCAAAGGTAGAGCGAGGACGGAGCGCAGGTCCTGCCTATATCTATGCGAGAAGCTGGGAGCGGCGCTCCCATTGGCAAACTCGATCGTGCTATTAGCTTCCACTTGATCCGCCCTGATCCACTGCGCAAGGAGACCCTCTGATGAATGAAGACACTCCGCTATCGCGACGCGAGTTCCTTCGCACCAGCTCGGCTGCCGGTGTTGCTGTCGCGGCTGGCGCCGGGACGGCCACTGTCCAGGGGGAGCCGCCGGAGTCGGAAAAGCCTGGACAAAAAGATGAGCCTGTGGTGCTGCCGCGACGCAAACTGGGCCGAACCGGCGTGGAGGTCACCATATTAGGCCAGGGTGCGGCCTTTGCTATCACCGAACGCCTTTTGAATATGATGCACTCGCTCGGCATCCGCTACATCGACACCGCCGCCTACTATCTCCAGGGGAACGCCGAGCGGACGATCGGGAAGTGGCTCAACAAGACCGGCTACCGGAAGGAGTACTTCTTGGTTGACAAGGACCTGCCCCTGACACCCGAGCAGATGGAGGTCATGATCGACCGGCGATTGAAGATACTTCAGACCGACTACCTTGATCTCTTTCTCCTCGGCGCCATGGGCGACACTGATCATTATCACGGCCTTGCTGACACCAAGTGGTTCACGGACAAGAAATGGATCACGGCGGTTGAAAGGATTCGCCGATCCGGCAAATGCCACTTCTTTGGCTTCAGCACCCACAGCGAGCCGATCGACGTTCGATCCGGGATGCTCAGCGCAACCGCCAAGGGCGGCTGGGTCGATGCCGTTATGGTGTCGGCGGATCCCGTAGTCCTTCGAGAGAATGCCGCATTTGCCGCGGCCATCGATGCCTGTCACAAGGCCGGAGTGGGTTTGATCTCGATGAAGCAGACCCGTGGCGGGCCTGGCGGGGTTCAACGCGTTCTTCCCAGCATAGCGGAGAAGGGCTTGAACGCCCACACGGCAGTTCTGACGGCTATGTGGACTGACGAGCGTTTCTCCAGTGTCTGCTCGCACATGGACAACGTGACGAAGCTTCACGAGAACGCAAACGCCTGCAAGAACTTCAAACCGCTGACCGACGAGGAGCTGGGCACTGTTGGCGCCATGCTGCGCGGCGCCAAACGCACGTACTGCCTGGGGTGTGATGGGAGCTGCCGCCGGGCGGCGGGAACTCGTGCCAAGCTCAACACCATCGCGCGCTACGTTAGCTACGCAGAAGACGACGACCGAGTTTGCGAAGCCCGTCAGTGGCTTCTGAACCTAAGTCCGGAAGCTTGTGACTGGTCCGGCGCCGATTTAGATGCGGCGCGCCGAGCCTGCAAGTGTCATCTCGACTTCGCCAGTATTGTCAAACTAGCGGAGGAGTTGATGGTGTAGACAACGCAGCGGTGGATACGCAACCTGCGGTATTGCCACGCATACCCACAAGAGGAGTTTAATACGGATTCCAGTTAATTCCTGCCGTTTGCCGATATGCTTATCAGGGGACAAATCCCGTAGGTTGGTCCGCAGACCCGATTTACTTGATAGGGTGGGTCATCGACCCATCATTGCGGTCGCCAGAATACCTGGTGTTTTCATTTCGTTCCGACGATTACCAAGCGTTCGGCGGTGTTATCGTACGGCTTTCCAACGAGTGATCCGTAGGCAGTGATCTCGGACAGACCCGCCGCTGCAAGCAGGTCCATCAGCTCACCGGCTGCGTAGAGCCGAAGCGTAAAGCGCTGCTCGCGGCGCTGCTCAGCTCTCATGATAATCCATCGAAGATCGAGCCGGCTCCAATGATCCTTCAGCTCGCGTTCCTCGAGCACCAACGTGCCGTCCGGTTGCTCATGCCAGTCACGCTGCTGGAAGATCCGAGCCAAAACCTCCTTGCCCATCAGGTCGATAACAAACCGGCCGCCCGGCTTGAGGCTCGCGGCGACGTTCTCGAGAATCCGGCCGTCGTCGGCCCGATCGTCGAAATATCCGAACGAGGTGAGTAGGCTGACGACAAGGTCGAAGCTGTTGTCGCGGCGGAAGCGCCGCATGTCATCCTGGATCCATTCGATCTCGAACCCCTGCTCCCGGCCGCTCTTTCTTGCCCGGTCGAGGTATCTGGCCGTCCGGTCGACACCGGTGACCTGATAGCCGCGCTTGGCGAACTCCAGCGAGTGCCGCCCGATTCCACAGCCCAGATCGAGCATCGCCGCCCCGGCCTGAAGCTTGACCAAGCCAAGGACGTGATCGACCTCACCGCTGGCCTGCTTGCAGCGCTCCTCCGTGAAAATCACCGACTCCGTGTCCTCCCAGAACTGCTCGTCCTCATACCACTCGGGCATGGCTGTTTGTCCCATAAACTTGGTAGGGTGGGTCATCGACCCACCAATACGGTCGCAAGAATACACGGTGGGTCAATGACCCACCCTAGTACTACAGCGCCGCTTGTCCATCAGGAGCCCAATGGGACGGCTACGAACCACGTTTGGGATGCCGGGAACCCCGTTTCTGACGCCTTGAGACCTTATGTGGCGCTGTAGTACTAGGAACTACGTACTTCTCGAAGTCCTTGACTTTCGGTGGTTGTTTCCCCTTGCCCGGAGAAATTGTGAAGCCCTCTTTACGCAGCTTCGCAGCCTGTGCCTTCGCCCCGCCGGGGTAGTTCTCACAGAGCTTGCCGCCTTCCTTGATCGTTCGCCAGTAGGGCGTGATCCGCTTTTTGCCGGCCCGGCGATCCTCTTCCGCGGCCTCGGCCACGATGCGAACGAACATGCCCGTGGTAAACGGGCAGGCAGAGTCGGCTTTCGATGCCGCCGCCAGCCGATCGCGGATCTGCGTATTCGTGATCAACCGGCCCTTGCGCACGCCCCGCATGACGGCCTCGACATCGAGCGGCCTCGGGATGAGCATCGTCCCGGTCCCATACCGCTTCTGCATCTTCAGCGGAACCGGCACTACCTTCCCGTGGTTTATATGCTCCTCCTCCAACTTCCCTCTCCAGGTTTTACCCTTCGGCAATCTCCATTTCTCTGCCATCACGCGCCCCCTCGGTAGGGTGGGTCATCGACCCCGAACTGTGTCTTTACCGAACCGGCTTCAGGGGCCCCCAGATTTTTGGTGAGCCGCGAACTCCTCGAACGACTCGTACAACGGATTGCCCTTCTTCGCGAGGTTCCGTCCGAGCTTCGTGTTTCGGATTCGGCGTTGAAGATACGCGACGGCGCCATCAAACCGATCGAGCGGAGTGTCTGCGATGCCGAACTTCATTTCGTCCCGATACCGTCTGTAGATGAGCGGATAATTCATTGCCGATTTGCCGACGTCCCATTCCTTGAACTCGTTGTAACGACGCGCCAGATACTTCAGATAAAGGACCTTGTAGGTATCGGTCGCGACGGTTCCAGGTAGCACCGGCGACTTGGAGCGTTTCGTTGTTCGCCCCATGTCGACCTTGCCAATCGATAGGTTCCCGGCTGCAACGATGTTGCCATTGCCGTCGACTTTTTGCGTGACCTCCATGCCAGGGAAGGGAAAGATAGCGGGTCCGCGGCTACTGCGAATCGCTTCCTTTAGAGCGGCAAGCTGTGCCTCAATCCGTTGGCCAAGTCCAAGCACCCGCAGGGCAGATTCCATCTCGGCGTGATCGGCTTCCTCCAAAACCTCTTGCTCGGCACCCGGGAGCTTCTTGAACTGGGAAGCGAGCTCAGCAATGAATCTTGCCGGAGCCTTCACCCAAGCTGGAGCAGAAACACACGCCAGCAGAGTCTCAAGGGCCGCTTTGAGCACGGCCTTTCGGACATTACCATCCTGGGTCATTGCGACACTCCATGTTGGATCGTCTGGATTCGTTGAAAGTCAGTAGGTCGGATCCGCAGACCCGAACTACGAACTACCGAACATGCCACGCGGACGTTATCGGATCCCCTGCTTTGTGGTGCTTAATCCATTTGTCCGCCTCGCCGATACTTTTACCATGAACGCCCGCAAGACGCCAATCACCGATTGGGACGACTATTTTTATCAAATTGCCGAGGTTGTAGCACGGCGTTCCAAAGACAAAAAGCCGGTTGGGGCGGTAATCGCCCGTGAGACGGACCATATCCTCCTTTCGAGCGGCTATAACGGACCGGCGCGCGACGTTCTCGACCTCACGAGTCGCCTCAAACCGAAGAAGGGCAAGCTCCCCTGGATGTGCCACGCTGAAAGCAACGCGATCTACAACGCGGTCCGTAGCGGTGCGGCTCTCGCCGGCGGTACGATCTACGTGACTAAGTTCCCGTGCGTCATGTGCGCAAGCGCGATCGTCCAGGCGGGTCTTGTCCGCCTTTATACGCGCGACAACGATGCGTGGCGTAAAGACCCCTACGATGACGGTTACGGGACCATATCGCACACGATTCTTAGCGAAGGCGGAGTCACACTTCACACGCCAGAGTTTATCCGCAAGCTGGCCCGTACACGTAACACTCCTGTCCCACAGTTTGCGGAGCGTGTTGCGACGCCCTCTCTCAACAACAGGGAAGCCAGAGCTTCGAAGTCGGCTCGCCACACGAAGGGTTCCGCTCGTGTTTCGAATCGCCGCAACGGTTCTCGTTGAGTTGTGTAGGGCGGATCCGCAGACCTGACACTTACCGCTGCGCCTTTTCATAGTTTCGTAGGTCGGGTCTGCAGAACCGACGCCGAATGTTGAGCTACGGCAGCCAGCGGCCGGCGAGGAGGCCTTCGATCGAGAGGTCTTCGTCGAGTTCGTCCCAGCGGAGGGCCTGGCCTCGAGCCTCGATGCGGACTTCGGACAGCTGCTCCTCATCGGCGTCTCGCAAGCGGCGGTACTTGGCCGCAGGGAATCCGACCTCGCGCCCGTCGTCGAGTTCGACCCAAACCTTCCCGTCGTCGATCCAGGCTCTCACTGCCCGCGCAGTCTGTGTGGCTGCCGGGTTGTTAGCCGAAGTATTCATGCCACTTCTCCTCGAACTCCTTCCGGTGCTCGACGACCACCCCATGCAACTCGCGAACCTCCGCCGACGTCATACCGTCATTATACGCCAGTGACACGGGCGAGAGCCAGAATTTGCAGGAATCTTCCGCCCGACGAATGTGAACGTGCAGTGGCTCGTGCCCCTCGTTGCTGTAGAAATGGAAGCGAAAGCCCTTGTATCGAAAGATCGTTGGCATATCTGTTCTCATGTCGGGTCTGCAGACCCGACCCCTAATCATCGCCGATTCTGTTTGACCGCTCCTTGACAGTCGCGGCTCTGATTTGCCCTCGCCCATCCGCGCGGGCTGAAGCCCGCGGCTCGCTAATCAGGTCCGCAGTTCGGACGTTTATCGCGGGATCTTCACGCCGCGTTCTTTGGCAACTTGCTCGGCTTTCTCGTACCCGGCATCGACGTGGCGGAAGATGCCGGTCGCGGGATCGGCGGTCAAGACGCGCTGGAGTCTTAGGGCCGCCTCCTTCGTACCGTCAGCGACAATGACCTGCCCGGCGTGCAGGGCATAGCCGATGCCCACGCCGCCGCCGTGATGCACCGACACCCAACTGGCACCGCAGGCGGTATTGACCAATGCGTTCAGGATCGGCCAGTCGGCAATGGCGTCCGACCCGTCCTTCATGCCCTCGGTCTCGCGGTTGGGCGATGTGACGGAGCCGCAGTCGAGGTGGTCCCGGCCAATGACGATAGGGGCGGAAATTTCACCTTTGGCGACCAGGTCGTTAAAGACCAGACCCATCTTGGCCCGCTCACCGTAGCCCAGCCAGCAGATCCGAGCGGGCAAACCCTGGAAGGCGACCCGCTCGCCGGCCAGGCGAATCCAGCGGCACAGGTGCGCGTCGTTGGGGAAGGTCTCGAGGACGGCCTGATCCGTCCGGGCCAGGTCCTTCGGATCGCCCGACAGAGCCACCCAGCGAAACGGCCCCTTACCCTCACAAAACAGCGGCCTGATGAACAGCGGCACGAAACCGACAATGTCGAAGGCGTTGTCGACGCCGACGAGCTTGGCCTGGCCCCGGATGTTGTTGCCGTAGTCGAAGGTGACGGCTCCGCGTTTTTGCAGTTCGAGCATGGCACGGACGTGCTCACCCATGGCTCGCATGGACTCGGTGATGTATCGGTCGGTGTCGGCCTGACGCAGCTTGACGGCCTCGTCGAAGCTCATGCCATTGGGTACGTAACCGTTAAGCGCATCGTGAGCAGAAGTCTGATCCGTCAACAGATCGGGTGTGACGCCGCGCTTGACAAGTTCGGGCAATACGTCGGCACAGTTACCGAGTAAGCCGACTGACAGCGGCTGCGTTGCCTCCACGGCGTCCCGGCACCACGTCAGCGCTTCGTCGAGATCGGTCGTCCAGCGGTCGAGGTACTGCGTTTGGATCCGGCGCTCGATGCGGGCCTTGTCTACCTCGACGCACAGGCATACGCCCTCGTTCATCGTGGCTGCCAGAGGCTGAGCCCCGCCCATACCACCCAGCCCGCCGGTGAGAACGAGGCGTCCCTTGAGCGATCCGCCGAAATGCCGTCTGGCGGCTTCGCCGAAGGTTTCATATGTACCCTGCAGAATGCCCTGGGTGCCGATGTAGATCCAGCTACCTGCGGTCATCTGCCCGAACATGGTCAGGCCCATGGCTTCGAGCCGGCGGAACTCGTCCCAAGTGGCCCAGTGCGGAACCAGCAGCGAGTTAGCTATCAGAACACGCGGCGCATCGGTGTGTGTTTTGACGACGCCGACCGCCCGGCCGGATTGAACAAGCAGGGTCTCGTCGTTCTCGAGTTCCTTCAGAGCTGCAACAATACGGTCGAAATCGGGCCAGCTACGGGCAGCCTTGCCCGTTCCGCCGTATACAATCAGCTCGGCGGGGTTCTCGGCCACGTCCGGGTCGAGGTTGTTCATGATCATGCGCATTGCGGCCTCTTGCTGCCAGCCCTTGCAGGTTATGGCAGTGCCGCGCGGCGCTCGAACGATTCTGGTAGTGTCAGCGGTTGGTGATGCAATGGTCATAATGAGTTCCTAGGCAAATGCTTATTTAGAGCGACAGAAGTTGTCATATAGAGCTGTTTCTGTTTTTGCATAGCGAGCCGTGGGCTCAAAGCCCGCGCGGAATCTCCGAAGCAAACGTTTTTCCCAAGAACCCAAACCCGCTACGTGAAATCGAAAAAAGCTCTAAGCGGTCTAACGTACGTCCGTATCTGCCTTGATTGCCGGGAATAACGCCTTTTCTCTGAATCACCATCACGAACTTATGTAAGACCGCTTAGCGTGAGACCGGTCGTCACGACCTGGTTTCTCGCACGATGGGCGGATTATAAGGTCAACCCCGCAAACCCGGCAAGACGGGTGACCGCGGCGTAGGATTGCCGTATGAGTCGTCCCGCGAGCGCGCGGGGTGATCGGATGATGAGGGACACCGGGGCTTGCAGGATTTCCAGCAGTTGACGTGCCACTTTGCCTGCGATCGAGTTGAGTAGCGGTGTCGGAATGATAAGCGAATAACGAATTAAGAGGTGGGTCTTCCGTGTCCGCTCAGTATCCCGCGGCGTAGCCGTCCTTACGGGACTCCGATGCCCCGATGTAGATGTCGCGCTTGGCGTCGTACATGATCGCCTGATACCCGCCGAAGCCGCCGGATACGAAGCGGACTTGGTGCCCACGATGAACGAGGCCGCGGTGGGCGTCCATTGAAATGCCTGATTCCAGGGCGACCCAGCCACCATGGGTCATGCGCTCACCCGTTGGCTGGGATGAGCCGGAGTGACGGAAGCGTGCGGCGTCACCGGCCTCCTGCAGGTTCATCCCGAAGTCGATGAGGTTGCACAGAATCTGCACGTGGCCCTGCGGTTGCATGGACCCGCCCATCACGCCGAAGCTCAGCCAGGGTTTACCATCTTTGGTGACGAAGGCGGGGATGATCGTGTGGAAAGGCCGCTTGTGAGGTTCGTACACGTTCGGATGAGCCTCCTCGAGTGAGAAGAGTTCTCCTCGGTCTTGAAAGCCGAATCCCAGGCCGTCCGGCACGAGCCCCGACCCGAAGCCGCGATAGTTGCTCTGGATGAGTGAGACCATGTTGCGGTCCTTGTCGGCTACGGTCAGGTACACCGTGTCTGAGCGCATCAGCTTCGGATCACCCGCCTCAAGCTTCCGTGACGCCCGCGCGGGATCAATGAGTGCCCGCCGATTGGCTGCGTATTCCTTCGAGATCAACGCCGTGACTGGAACGTCGGCGAAGTCCATATCCGCGTAGAAGCTCGCCCGATCTTCGAAGGCGAGCTTCTTGGCCTCGATGAGAAGATGCAGGTACTCAGTCGAGTTGTGGCCCATCGATTTCAGGTCGTAGGGCTCAATCAGATTGAGGATTTGGAGCACGGCGATGCCCTGTCCGTTGGGAGGCAGCTCCCAAACATCGTAGCCGCGGTAGCTTGTTGATACGGGTTCCACCCATGTAGACGTGTGATCCGTGAAATCCTTCTCTCGCAGGAAGCATCCGACGCGTTTGCAGAATGCCACCATCGTATCAGTGAGTTCACCCCGATAGAACGCATCGCGACCGCTTTGGGCGATGATCTCGTACGTGTGCGCCAAGTCCGGACTTCTGAAGATGTCCCCCTTCTTCGGTGCATTTCCACCGGGCAGAAACGTGTCAGTGAAATTGGGTTGGTCTTTCAGGACGCGGCCACTGCGTTCCCAGTAATACGCGATCAACTCAGAGACCGGGAAACCCTCGCGTGCGTAGTCAATCGCGGGTTGAAGGATTGTCGACATCGGGAGCCGCCCGAAGCGCTTGTGCAGCTCGAACCACCCGTCGACGCAGCCGGGAACCGTGATCGGCAGCGGCCCGTACGGGGGAATCGAGTCAAGATCGCTGTCCCTGAAGTGTTGCAGCGTCAAGCCGTATGGGCTGCGCCCGCTGGCGTTGAGGGCGTAGAGGCGTCGCGTCTTTGCATCCCATACGATCGCAAACAGATCGCCGCCGATTCCCGAGCCGGTGGGCTCCATCAGGCCAAGCGCGGCGTTCGCAGCGATGGCTGCATCGACGGCGCTTCCGCCCCGCTTCAGGATGCCGACAGCGACCTGCGTTGTCAAGGGTTGGCTCGTGGCCGCCATCCCGCTTGCTGCGATAACCTCGGATCGCGTCGCAAAGGGTAACCCCGTCAGCCGATCACCACGACCTGCAAACGTTCTCAGTGGGACAATCAGTAGTGCGACTACAAGAACATAGAAGAAGGTTGAGTGCATGTGAAGCGCTCCTAAGTTCCGATAAGGTTCTGTTCGATTGCAAGAGCGGCGATAGCACCGGGTCCCGCACCGTATCGTAACAAGGTCCTATCCTAGCGGAGAGGGGCGGGCCACGGTAGTGTTTGTTGCGGATTTGCCCGGAATCACCTGTGCTCGTCTTCCGTATTGGACGTTACTGTAGAATGATGGCGCTTTGTGAGTGTATAATGGCGTTGGCGTGTCCGTAAAGAGGGTAAGAAGTACACATGCCGACAGGCGAACTCATTGGTCTGATTTCCACTGTGGCCTTGCTTGCCGCCACGGCCGGCGCCGTAGTGAGTGCCGTGGTCGTCGTGCGACGCGACCGTGCTGTTGAGATCCGCCTGCGGCGCGTTGACGTTTATGCCCAGTGGTTGGCGTCCTACCTGGCGGCGACCCGTGCATCCGTATCGTTCGTCACGGCTTTTCGAGCGCTTGCGGTCGTGAAGCGAGATTCGGAGTATTTCTCGCTACGTCAAGACGAGGCCCAGCGCGCCCGGACCGCCTGGAGCGAGGCGATGGGCGAACTCGACCACGCCGTGGCCGCGCTGCTGGTGTGGAGTGTCGACCCATCGATCCGGACACATCTGGTGCAGTTTGAACGCATCTCGCCGGAAGCCCTCCGCAGTGCAATTGACGGCCACCGGCGCAACGTGGCCCGGCTTATTCAGCGCTTGCGCGATGCCGACGAGCGTGCGGCGGAGTTTGTCCGTACCTCAACCGCCGGCGCGCGGCCACGAAGACCGAGTCGCGGCGAGTTGCTCACCCGCGCCGAGGCCTATATTGAATCAATCGTCGACCATTGGAGCCGCGCGCGGTGAGAAACTCCGCCCGTAAGATTCGGCTTTGATGAATCCGGCATGTTTCATTGCCGAACCGGGCGTCGGTTCTGCAAGTCTGCCCCAGTCTGCTCAGGCGCCGCCGGCCTGATCCCCTCTTTTGAAGCCCTCGTCGAAGGCCTGAAGGTTTGTTTCCACGGTCTTGGGCGGAGCGCTTTCCGAAATGGCCTTTCGAAGCGAATCGTACGACACCACGTGGGTGAAACCTGCAAGGCAACCAAGCATGATCGCGTTGGCGACTATATCACTGCCGAAGGTCTTGTGAGCGATGTCTGCTGCGCGTAGTCCCACCGCGCGAATTCCACTGTCGTCGGGCTGCACCATGTCCATGTCGTAGATTAGAATTCCATCATCTTTCAGGTCCGATCGGAACTTGTCCAAGGCGGGCTGTGACATGGCAACTAATACGTCCACGGTGGACGGTACGATGTCCAGAATCTCCCCATCCGAAATGATCACGTCACTCTTGCAGGTCCCGCCGCGTGACTCACTGCCATATGACTGTGTCTGTAAGGCGTTGCCGCCATCCAACACGCCCGCACGGCCCAGGGCATACCCGGCCATTATAATCCCCTGACCACCGAAGCCGGCAAATCTAATGTTCATTACGTCTTCCAATAAGCATTGTCGATTGTGGATTGCGGATTGTAACTATGGTTCATTTCATTCCTTCGTCCTCAACAGGCCGTCTATAATCTCTCATATTAATGACATACATTCTAAATGGGCTCCGCATTTGCGGTGCATCGCACGTTAATCTCCCGGAGGCTCTCTGTGAACTCGGTCCGGTCGCGTTCGACCAGTTTGCCTACCACAATCTTCCCCTCCAATTCCTCCTCGCTCATATCCTTGGCCTTCGCCACGGACACGGAGCTCTTCTTGAAGTACTTCATAAAGGCTACTCCATCGCGAAGCCCGACGCGGCGTCCGTAGCTTACCGGACACTGCGAGATGATTTCAACAAAAGCAAACCCCTTTTTCTGAAGGACTTCTTTCATGGCGGTGATGATCTTGCGGATATGATACGTGGTCCATCGGGCTACGTAGTTGGCACCCGCAGCGGCTACAACTTCGGCGATTCTGAAGGGATACTCGGCGTTACTGTACGGCGTGGTAGTAGTCACAGCGCCGAACGGTGTTGTCGGTGATACCTGTCCGCCGGTCATCCCGTAAATATAGTTGTTGACAAGAAAGACGGATAATCCCACGTTGCGGCGCGCCGCATGCACCAGGTGGTTGCCGCCGATACCAGCCAGATCACCGTCGCCCGCGATGACGACTACCTTGCTCTTTGGTCTGATGACCTTCACGCCTGTAGCGAACGCGACGGCACGACCATGTGTGGTGTGCAGTGTGTCGCATTTGAGATAGGGACTGGGAATCCAGGAGGAGCATCCGATCCCCGTTACGGAGATGATGTTGACTGGATCGATCTGCAAATCGTGCATGGCGTTAGCAAACGCGTTCAGGACCTGACCACAGCCACATCCTGGGCAGTGGGTTGTGGGAAGGATCTCCTGGCGTAGGTACTTGAGCAGTTTGTGTTGATGCTCCATTGTTCTTATGATCCGGTGTGTTAAGGAATCAGGGAAGTTGTCAGATGCTGGGCATTCCGCACGCCTACATCTAACCTCTGATAGCTGATGACTGACGATTCTCCATACTGTTGACAATGGACATGTAGATATCCTCCACGGAATGAGCTATACCGCCGATTTTGGACACTCTGACCACGGGCACACTCACAAACCGCTCCACTTCCCTAGCAAGCTGGCCAAGGTTCATCTCCGGAACAAGAATCGTACGTACACGCTTACCGATTTCGGCCATTCTTTCCCCGCAGAAGGGCCAGATGGTGATAAGTCTGAAGTATCCCACCTTAATGCCTTTGTCCCGGGCACGTATGACAGCGCCAAGCGCAGGTCTTGAGGCAGCGCCGAAGCTTACCACAATCACATCGGCGTCCACCATGAAGCGCTCCTCATACCGGATGATGTTGTCTTGGTTCCTGTCGATCTTATCGCAGAGCCGGCTAATCAGATTCTCATGCACTTCCTGCGAAACAACGTCCCGCATACCGTTTTCCTTGTGTGTGGAGCCTGTAATATGGATCGCCTCCCCATGCCCGAACTCCCGCATGGGTTTGATCAGCCCGGATTCGTCGGCGGGATCGAAACCACCACGGGGGAATAGGTCGAGGTCCTCAAGCATGGGAAAGACCAGCTTCTCCCGCAGATGTCCGATCTCACCATCCATGAGAAAGATGACGGGATGCCGATACCGTTCGGAGAGGTTGACGCACTCGATCATCAGATCGCAACACTCCTGAACGGAATTGGGAGCCAGGGCGATCATCTCGTGATCACCGTGAGTCCCCCATCGTGCCGCAAGTATGTCACTTTGTGCCGGTTTTGTTGCCTGGCCCGTGGATGGCCCGCTGCGCTGGACATTCACCACAACACAGGGAGTTTCGGTCATGATGGCATAGCCGATGTTCTCCTGCATGAGCGAGAATCCGGGACCGGATGTCGCGGTCATGGTTATGGCACCCGCCCGGGCGGCGCCAATGACGGCCGCTATGCTGCCGATCTCGTCCTCGAACTGCACATAGAAGCCGTTCACCTTTGGAAGCTCACGCGACATGGTCTCCGCTACCTCAGAGGCGGGGGTTATCGGATAACCTCCAAAGAATCGACACCCGGCAAAGAGCGCCCCGTATGCAGCAGCCTCGTCGCCCAGCGCAAACCGTACCTGTCCAGAAAGATTACTCAAGTATTGTCTGGCCCTATCGGTCTCCAACTTCCTCTTCCTTAACGATGAAAATGGCGAAGTCTGGGCAGTACAGCTCGCACTGGCTGCAACTGGTACACTTGCCATCGTCTGTAACCGTGGGCAAGTAATACCCAAGCGTATTTACCTCATTCGATATTTCGAGCACATCCTTTGGGCAGAAGTGGATGCAAATGCCGCATCCCTTGCAGTATCTTGCATCAATGACGATCATCGCCTTCTGCTCCCAGTTAAGGAAAATGCAAGGGTCTTGCACTACTCCAACACAGACTAATCATGCTGCGAAGATCGCAGAGAACGCGGAAAAACAACCGGAACAAAAGAGAGAATCGAAGAAACAACCTGCCATTATAATCTCCGTTGTCCGCTATGCATCTGCCAACTCTGCTTTATCTTCCAGCGACATCTTTGTGATCACTGCAAGCTCAACAGAAAACGACTCGGTCGTAGCAGCCAAATGGCGAGGCGGTCACAGGACATCTGAAAGCTAGAACAGATCGTCCAGCTCGTCAACACCAACGCCGGGTAGCTCGCCATACTTGGTCAGGTGTTGCTGAATCAGTTCACTTTCCCGCTTTGTGTACATCCGATCCTCTTCCCAGAGGAAGAAACTCGCCTTAGCCTGCGACTCGAGCTCCCCGTAAAGACCTTCCTGAATGTTCATAGTCCCTTTAATCGCAATTGGTTTCTTCTCGGCATCCGTCAGGATAAAAACTCCTTCAACGTCCGGAACCTTGTCCACCGCTGAGCGGCAAAACTCCAACCACTTCTCTGGTGGAAGTGAAGGATGGGCGAGCATCAGGCGGAGATCGCACTGGAGGCAGCGTTTGGCCTCGGTCATCGCCTCTTTTGAAGTGTATGTTCCCTCAATCAGGCGAAAATCAGTCCGGCGAACCTCGGGGGATGCACAGGGAAATGGCACACGGGATCGCGGCGCAAATCCATCTTCGCGCCCGATCCAAGTGGAAGGGGGCGCGTGTTCACCGAGATCGATCGAGATGCAGCCATCACCGCCAAAGTGTCGATCGATTTGCTCGGCGGCTGTTCGTCCGGAAGCAACGGCGTCGACCAACGAGCCACCGCCTGTGAATCGGACTGTGATGTCACCCGCCAGAAAGACCCCCTCTCGCCCGGTTGGAATGTCCTCCGGCGGTGCCTGGCCGATGGCGAGGATCACCGCATCGGCATCAACAGTTGTTCTTCGCCTTTCATCAAATGACGGAGCGAAGTTACGCTGTTCATCGAAGACGGACACGCAGCGCCTGAACTCCACGTTGCTTACCTTATCCCGCTTGCCGCCGATGGCAACCGGCCCCCAACCGAAATTGATTTCAATACCCTCAGCTTCGGCCTTATCGCATTCGTGCGTGTGAGCGGGCATTTCTTCGCGGTCTTCCAGGCAGAACAGGTGAACGGTTCCCCCGGATAATCTGAGCGCGGTCATAGCCACGTCGATCGCGACATTGCCACCACCAACTACAACGACATTGTCACCCAAATCGAAGATCTTCCCCGACTTGACGTCACTGAGGAATTCAAGTCCCCAATATACATTTACTAGGTCACTTCCTTCAAGGGAGATTCTCTTGGAATAAGGCAGTCCTATGGCTACGAGCACGGCATCAAAGCCTTGGTCCAATAATCCGGTCATAGCATCGCTCGTGGCAATGTAGCGGCCGGTCTCGATCTCCACACCCAGGTCTCGAATCAGCAAGACATCTTTCTGCAGAACACTCTGAGGGAGTCGATACGTCGGGATGGAAAGAGTCGGCATACCGCCTGGCGACTCCGTCGCTTCATAAATGGTGACCGCGTGACCTTTGAACCGCAAGAAGTAGGCTGCGGCAAGCCCCGACGGACCCGCACCGACGACGGCGACTCTTTTGCCACTTTCTGACGGTTTAACTATTTCCTTCAGGAAACCGCCATCACTCGCTTCCAGGGCAAACCTCTTTAATGCACAGATGGCGATCGGGTCGTCAATCTCACCACGGCGGCACTCGTACTCACAGAGGTGAAAGCAAATATAACTCAACACGTTCGCGAGTGGTAGTTTCTCCCATACCAGGGCGGCCGCACCTATGAAGTTGCCTTCAGCGATTCTACGTATGTACCCAGGCACATCCACACCGGCCGGACAGGTATGGATGCAAGGGACAAGCCAGTGCTCCCTGTCCCCCGTATGAGCCACCTTGTCCGCCAGACACCCGGTGGGGCATACCTCAACACACGCGCCACAGAACTTACACGCAGAATCCATTAAAGTCGGGGCGACACTGCCCACGAGCAGGCGTCCTTCATAGTGGACGATCCCAAGGGCTTCAACGCCGCGCACCTTATTGCAGACTCGAACGCATCTAGCGCAGTCAATACAGAGATTGAAGTCGCGAGAGAATAGAGGTTCACCGTCCAGTACAGGCAGTCCCGCAGGTCGATAACGGGGCGTCTCCTCCTTGACACCAACATACTCAGCCACCTTTCGCAGATCGCAGTTGTGAAACTGGGGGCAGCAACGCTCTTCCTTCGGAACATTGCTGGAACAGTCCTCCAGACTGCACCCTTCGCGTTGAGCACAGGTAATACAGGCATGTGGATGGCGGGCGAGGATCTTCATGAGATTAGCGCGTCTGAGTTCCTCGAGTGCTTTGGATTCAGTCTGAATCGTCATGCCGTCAGTCACAGGCGTCTGACAAGCTCTCACCGGTTCCGGCAGTCCCTCGACGTGGACCATACATAGTCCGCAACCTTCCAGGGCACGCAACTCATCCTCAGTAACCGGCTGGTTTTCGTAGCCGTCTTCACCACGAAATACTATAGAGGCAAGAGGCATATTGTAAAATGGTGGAAGGTCCGGATGATGGCAAAGAGTCGGAATGTAGATATCCTGATCGGTTGCTATGGAGAGAATCGTGGCGCCTTCGACGGCCTCGCATGGTTTCCCGTTAATGCTGACGTTGAACATTATTACATCAGTCTCAGTTAGTTGACAGATCGTACGTCAGGGATTCTACCATGAATGTGTGATAGCCGTTGGTTTGCAGGCATCGATACAAGGCAAGGTCGGACGGTCACGGTCGGGCTTGCAGGGTGCACAAGTATACTTTAGCTTCTTGCGCTGCTCATCGCTCACCATTGCCACCGGCTCTTCACTGAGCGGGTCGTTGGGGTCTTCGCAGACAATGAACACGCCGCAGGGACAGGCCGGTACGCAATCACCGCATCCGTCGCACTTGTCAGTATCGATGGCGATAAAGTAGTCGCCCGAACCATCCTTATAACCATAGTTTGCTAACATATCGCTGTTTCCGTACGCGAGGATCCATAACCTTGTCGAGAATCCACCTATCCGCAGTGCTGCACGGGTTGACTCCGAATTTCCGCCTATGATGGGTCATGGGCCTATTGGTGCCGCAAAAATCGCTCAAGATTTACGGCGCTTTGTTTCCAAGGCCTGAGCGAACAGTGCGCCGCCCAAGGCGCCGGCTATTTGGGAATCATACGTAGATTTCAAGGATTCCAATCCCAACTCCTTCTCAAGGCGTTTGACAATGCCAATGTTCTTGCCAATACCACCTGTGATGGCAAAGTCCTTCTGCACTTCGATTCTTTCGAGCAGAGTCACAACGCGATGGGCCATGGCCGAGCAGTAGGCCGCGAGTACCTTGTTCTTCGGCCATCCTGCACGCAGTAGTGATGACGCCTCCGACTTGGCGAAGACTACGCAGGTGCTCGAAACCGGCTCGGGCTCTTCCTCCACCGAGAGGGATAGTTCTCCCACATGTTCGATGGAGACGGAGAGAAGGTCAGCAAAGACCTCCATACCCCTCCCAGTTCCGGCGGCGCACTTGTCGTTCATGAGAAAGGCCTCGACCTTCCCTTTCTCGTTGCAGCGAATGGCCTTGCAGTCCTGTCCGCCCATGTCCAGAATGGTGCGCACCGTGGGACCGAACATCATATTACCGCCACGGGCGTGGCAGGCGATCTCCGTAATGGCCTTGTCGGCAAAGGGTACATTCACCCTACCGTAGCCGGTACCGACCGTATAATGAATGTTCTTGAGTTCCATACCAGTGCCTTCCATAGCCCAGTTGACGGCTGTGTTGGCGCTTTTGGGGCTGTCAGAACCCGTGCGTTGGTTGCTGAAGGCATAGAGTTTACCATCCAACAGTATAGCCGCTTGAGAGCTGACGGAACCAATATCAACGCCGGCGCTGATGATATCGGCATCCTTCCAGTTCATGCCTTCGTCATGCCAGCGGTATTCCTTCCAGCGCCAGAAATCCTTCTTGTCAGTCAATTTCTACCTCCCGTCTATCATTAGCGTCATAACGACACTTACTCCGCAGCGGCCAGAGCCGCACCACAAGCACCGATGTACTCGGGCTCATCCGGGACAAAGATGTCCATCTCCAAGCCGCGTTTCATCGCCTCCACGAATCCGGGATTTAAGGCCATTCCGCCGATCAACGCCACGTCTTTCTCAAAGCCGACCTTTCGCAACATCGAGATGATCCGACTGGCGATGGCATCCAACACCGCACGTGCGATATCCTCCCGCGGCGTCTTGGCATGGATCAGTGTGACGACCTCGGATTCAGCGAAAACCGCACACTGGGCATTCATTGGAACTGCGTGTTTGGACTTCAGAGAGAGCGGCCCCAGCTCTTCCAAAGGGATTTCCAGAGCCCGGGCCATACCCTCGGCAAACGTGCCGGCGCCAGCGGCGCACTTTTCATTGAAGGCAAAGTCAATGACCTTGCCATTCTCATCACAGCGCACTGCCCGCCCCTCCTCCGCACCCACGTCAATCACGGCGCGGCAGGATTTGAGAATGTGGTTCATACCTTTTGCAGCGGCGCCGACTTCAGTGATCTCGTTATCTGTGACCGGACAGCTCTTGCGGCCCGTGCCTGTCGCAGTGAACAGGTCCACCATATCTTTATCCAGGTCGGCGCTGGTCAGCGCTTCATCCAAAGCTTGCTGGGTGGCGGCGGCAGTGTCGAGACCCGCGGGCACGAGACACTTGGCTAGCATCCTGCCATTCTCCGCCAGCACGACTTTGATCGTCTTGGCTCCAATATCAATACCGCCTGTAATCATCCTCATTTCATCTCCAACAGTTTATGGTTACGACTTGCCATCTTTCTTAATACCGAGTGTCTCCATGAAGGTATCGAAACGAACTCTGACGCGAGCCTCATCGAACTCACGCTCATCTCCCATGTTCCCTTCGAATGCCATCACTGGGAAACCGGCCTCGATCAATCCCAGACGATTCTCCGCAATACCCACCGAAAGCCCCTCACAACCGCGGTTGTAGTGCAGAAGAATCCCGTTGAGGTGCCATTCCTTTGCTATCCTCGCCATCATCTCCGTCTTGAGATGAGGTGAGTAGAAGTGTTGCCACTCGGGTTTGCTTAGCGTCCAGTCGGCGTAAAGGCGCAGAGCTTGGTCGCGATCCTTGATCTCAATGCCTTGCTCCATGGGTGTGGTTCGCGGGCCCCATGACCCGTCCGGCTTATCCTCCCAGATCCCAATGAGGCCGTAGGTGTACAGCGAACCTACCGAAATCGCCCCGAACTCCTCCATATATCGAAAGATGCTTAGAAAACCCCAGGGCGGCTGAGTGTCACTCATCAACCGACACCGTTCATTGGGAATGGCGGCTATGCCCTGATCGACGCGATCCTTAACCTCATCGCGCAATTCCTCATAGAAGTCAGCCACCTCCCGGGAGTGCTTGTCCAGCGTACCCAGCACGTACAATGAATACATCGTTTTCTCTTCGAGAGGCGCCGGAACATGTTTATTGTACGTACAAATCTCCGCCCATGTGGATGTACTGCGAAACTCGTTCTTGACGGCCTCGATCAGGAGTTCATCATTGTATGTTCTGCCTGTAGTCTTCTCGAGCCATTCAATGCCGTCATGCATCTGGTTGACCAGATAATCAATCTTGTGGGGCGCAATTTCGTTGTACGGGCCGGCTGCGACATCCATAGAGAAATGGGGAATCACGCCCTCCAGATCGCACACAACCTGGTACCATTTTGCATGGCTGCAGCAAATGTGGTCCTGCCAGATGAAGTCCGGTTTGGGGAACGTACCGCCAAACGCATACTCATTCAGGATGATGGAGCCCCAATAGTTGCGCATGTAAGCGCACAGATCGCGCGCATATCCAGCCTTTTCGGTGGCTTCGAGACACCGAAGCGAGAACTCCTTGTTAAAGGCGATGCTAGCAGCGTAGGGCTCGCTGGTCAAGCTCCAGACATCCTCACCAAGACCTGACGGAATGGCGCTGAAACTCCACGCTCCCCCGGCCCACCTCAGCCCGTTGCGGTCATGGGCTTTAGCGTAGTCTTCATAGTATTTCTTGCGAAGCTCCTTTACTCTTGCCCAACATTTCAGAGGAGCCGTTTTGTATTTCCCATTCTTCGACATCACGATTCCCTTCCCATAATAACGGGGATCAGAATAGATCATCTTCCTGCAGTATTTCGAGGAAAGCCTCGACCCGGACCTTGAACTGCCCGATCGGCACCGTCACATCGAACTCCAGAAACAGCGTTTTGATCCCTGCACCGTTCAAGGCCTTTATCAAAGCCGGGTTATCCAGCTCGTGGGGATCACAGAACTTCTGCTGCATCACGATCGCTCCCTGGACGCCGTAATCCTTCGCAAGCTTCAGGACATGGTCAACCCGCGTGCGGTTGGGCCAATCCTTCGACGGACACGGAACCCGTGTTACATAGCGATCGGCTATCCTGCCAAGCCGATCTCCATCCGACTCGACGTTGTTCCAGAAATATCGCGTTCCTGTACAGTGATCATCGATCACGAATGTGGAGTTGCATGACTCGACCATTCTGACAAACTCAATGTCATCATCCTCACTGCCCAGTATCATGAGCCGCGTTCCGGCCGGACGAGTCTTCTCACGTTTAGAAAGCCTAGTCAGTAAACCCTCGAGGGCTGCGTTGTGGTCCTGCTTGTCCACCATTTGTGAGGAAAGCACCAGTTCCATCGCCTCTTCGCCGGTCAGTGGCGGCGTATCGCCTTTGCGCAACTCGAAAACTTTCCACATGAACTGGCGATTTCGGTTATATACATCGATCGCGTTGTCGATGGCCTGATCGTCGATTGTCTTACCAAGCCACTTTTCGAGTGATCCCTTGAACAGCTCCAGCTCTTTAGTTAAGAATGGAGTAGCCCGTGGACTTTGCACGTGATGAGGCATCGGAAGATAATAGCTGTAATCAATGGGAATGTGTTTCTGCCAACTTGTAAACGCTTGCCGAATATGCAGGCACGACTGGGCGATTGTGATGCCGTCCAGGTAATCATACTTACCCTTGAGTCCTTGAGCAAGGCAATCACGGCAAAATGGGCAAAACATCGCGAAGATGTGAGGCTCGGTTACGTCCTGCACTTCGTGGCTGCCGAGGATACGCACCGGAAGTATGCCGGCAGCATATATCAGCTCCTCGGGAACATAGGTGCAGAAGTATCCCATGACCTTGCCCCCGGTCCGATGCTTCCACTCCTTGGCGTACTGAGCACGATTGATGCGCCAATTGCGGAAGACCTCAAATGTTTCCCGGTCAAGACTAGCTTGACTCATTGTGGCGTCTCCTATTCAATATGAACCAGCCAAAACCCGTGTAACACGCAAGTTCTGACCAGCGTGACAGTCCATTGACTGCGGCATACATCCTAACTGTGACAAGTGTATATGCAGCACAATGTGCCGGACAAATCTACACTCATCCAGAAGTCACATTATCAGCACTTGCATCATACTCTGTTTCTGCATCGACCATGCCGTTTTCATTGGGATAACGCCAGCCGGGAAGTACCGTATCAAGGCAGGCGTAGTTCATCTTGGGAGCCCGGGCGCCCCGGTCCAACAGGGCAAGCAGACCCATGCGAATAAACGGGTTCTTCTTGGGATTGAAGATCTCACCCGTTTCGATCGCCAAGGCTTCGTCGTCGACGCCGCGAGCAAGTTGTTGCTTAAACAGGGCACGGGAATACGGGGCATCCTTGGCCATCATACGTGCCCGCTCGTAACCGCGGCGGAGTGCCTCCAGCTCGTCATCATAAAGACCATTACATAATCCCACCTGATATGCCCTGCCGGCGGTTACTCCCTGGTCGAATACTTCGCAGATGACGGAATCGCCCATTCCCAATCGTCTCAGCTCACCGACCGCACCGAAGCCGCCCAGTATTGCATAGACCAGTTCGGGTTGGTTGTAAGTGTTCTTCTCCTGCCAGACTGTCTTGCGTTCGAGAGAGTCGAACGTGAAACCTTCCACCCGCACGTCGTAGCGGAGGTCAAGGAAATACGTAAACTCCGCCCCACCGCCCCATTTCTCACCGAAGACACCAACGGTGGCTATTGGACTTTTTTGAATCGTGCGGAACAGGCGCATACCGTTGCGTGTAAACGCAGCCGCCTGTGCCTCGGGCAGAGGCACATACCCTTTTTCGCGCTCAAACCAGCCACGGTTGAACTCGCGCGCATCCGCACCAAGCAACCGCATGCCGGCACCGGCCGCAGTGAACAGCACCCCGCCGCAATACCCCTCACGGTGAAGATTAAGGACTCGGCTGTATGCGTGGGCCAGTTGATCAATCGCCGCCCGGTTCCACACATTGCCGCGAAGGGGATTGTTAAACACGATGCTGCAGACTCGATCGCGCGACGAAGGTTCATAGAACTTCAGATCAAGATAGCAGCCGCGGTACTCGCCGGTGTCGAGGTCCAGCTCAGCCACTGGACTACGGAAGTACACGCCGTATCCGAGAAGGCGAGTGAAGTTCTGTTTCTTCATATCGCGCAGCAAGCATGGCTTACCCTTTCGCGGCCCGCTTTCACCGTCCACATCCAGCATTTCGAACATGTGCGGATCACCGGCATTCTCGTCGCGTGCCCGGCGGATCAGTTCAATCACCCCGTCGATCGTCAGGTGCGCTATCAATGCATCAATGAGTTCGACCAGACCGGCCTTGTAACGCAGTCCAGCCCGAGTACAAATGTTGATCTGTCCCGGCGTGGCGATCCGATCCTGAATCATGTCGAGCACGTAAAGACAGATGGGAATTGCATATCGCCTGAATGCGCGACCGCCGGCATCGTCCGCGCAAGCAACGTGGATCAGCGATTCGACACTCTTGATCTTCCCCGCCCGGAGGTCGCGGTCGGTTGCTTCGTAGTAGGACCAGAAGTCCTTGCGCGAGATTTCACCGATCGGTACGTACGCTCCCATGGACGGGTTCAAGACAGCCTCGGGCTTCGGACGTCTGCCGTCACTCCAGGTGTAGAATCCCTTTCGTGACGGAGAGTTGACACCGATCGCCCCCTCCTTTTCCAGTTTGCCGATCCAGTCGGGGTAATACTTGCCGTCGCGCTTGTACAGGCTGCGCAGACGGTCGGTCTCAGGCAGCGCTTCGCCGAGGTGCCGTGACGACTCGGTGTAGGGCATGTGACCGGTCTGATCCAGCACGGTGAAGGGGTTTGCGGTGAACAGGTCCCACAGTCCACCGAGCTGCACGATGTCCCGATCCGTCTTCACATCCCATGAGACAATCGCTCCCATAGCCTGGAAGATCGGGTCGGTGATGTATCCGTGGTGATCGACGGGCAGAGCGATAACCGTCTTCTCGAGAATCTGGTCAGCGAACACAACCCCCAGCGCGAACGTATCACTCGACGCGTACTTACCCTTCATCACGTCGATGAGACGATTGGCTTCAAAGGGGAAGTAGCCGTGCACCGTGAGAAACTTCTCACGGAAGGCTGCGGATCGAAACAGGACGGCCAGTTCGCCGGTCGTGTGTGAGGATGTGTTCGAGAAGACCGCGGTCAGGTGCTCCGGGTCAACCGTTTTTTCGATTGTCTCGAAGATCTTGGCCTTGATCTCACTCCGCTCCGTAGCCACCTCCCAGATGATGTCGGCACCGGTCAGGTCACCGTAGTCTTGCGTGTACTTTGTCCGGGCTGTAAGTGCTTTCGCATCATCCTCACGGAGTTGCGCACGCTTGACCTGTTGACGCCAGAAGCCGGTCAGTGTCTCCTTCGCTCGTTCAAGCGCCTCAGCCTGTACATCCAGGAGAAGAACCTCATAATCGGTTTTCTGAAGAAGATCAATGGCTATCCCTTGGCCCATCGTACCCGCGCCAATGACCGCCACACGACGAACTTCGTTGACCAGCCTGACTGCCGGTTCGATCGATTTGTCGCCAAATGAAAACGCCCGTTTCATGTTGTTATGTCCTTGTTGGGAGCCCGCGGCTCGTCAGGTTGTCGTTGGTCAACCTATGATTTCTCCGTATCCCGAACAATCACCGCTGCTCCCTGGCCGCCGCCAATGCACGCCGACGCGCAACCGTATTTCAGACCACGTCGCTCCATCTCATAGATAAGATCGGCAAGCAATCGCAGGCCGGTCGCCGCCAGCGGATGACCGATCGCAACGGCGCCGCCGTTGACGTTCGTGATCTCACGATCGAGCTTAAGCTCCTTCTCGACAGCGATATACTGTGCGGCGAAGGCTTCATTGACCTCGAAAAGCTCGATGTCCTTCTGTGAAAGACCGGTCTGAGCAAACGCCTTTTGGATGGCCGCCACGGGGCCGCGCCCCATGATGCGGGGATCGACACCGGCCACACCGTATCCAACGATCTCGTAGCGCGTCGGCAGACCAAGTTTATCAGCTTCCGCTCGATCGGCAACGATAGCCGCTCCCGCGCCGTCACTGATCTCACTTGCGTTGCCGGGCGTGACCAGACCGTTGGGCGTAAAACCCGGCAATTTCGCAAGCACCTCCAAAGAGGTCTTGCGCACACATTCATCACGGGCCAGATACACCGGCTTGCCAGTTAAGTCCATTGCGTCGACGGCGAATATCCCGCGCAGTGCGTCACCGCCGTTGAAGTGGCTGTTGCGGTAGGCGGCCCGGGCACGACTATGAGACGAATCTGCCAGCTCATCACACTCTCTGCGGGTAACGCCCATTTGTGTTCCGTACTCGTCGGCAGTGAGCATCATGGCTGTATGAACCAAATCGTGATTGAGCCCCGCCAGCAGGCTGTCCTCAACCGTTCCTTCCACCTCGAACTCCCAAAAGTTGGGTCCTGATCGCCGCGGCGATCGAATTATCTGTGGAGCCCGCGACATCGTCTCCGCCCCGACGCAAAGCACGATCCGTGTGTCATCGACGGCGTTGGGCATGGCGATGTGCTGGAACGCGCTGATCACGGTCTGGAACCCGGAGCCACAGATGCGTTGGACCAACAATCCCGGCGTCTCGATGTTCAGGTGACAACGCAGAGCAACGTTGCGCGGGAAGTATATATCTTGTGCGCCCGGAGCGGTGAACTGATAGACGTTGGCACCGATGGATGCGTCTATCCGCTCACGAGGAACACCGCTGCGCCCGATCACCTCCTCGGCGGCCAAAACGCCCAAATCCTCCGCCGAGAAATCGCGGAGCGTCCCACACTTAAGCCCCACTGGCGTGCGTGCGACTGCGGCAATCACGACATTGGGGAAATCATTACGCTTCATGGGCCAGCCTTTCTCTGCCACCAAGGCACAAAGACACGAAGATTATAGAATCTTTCGCTCGATGCCGTCGCGAATCAATCCGACATTGAAGTTGATAAGAAAACCCAAACGACTATTCGTGAGTTTCATGTGACTCAACAACTGTGCCTCCCACACTGGATTCGCGTTATCCACGGCTTTTAGTTCACAGATAACAAGCTTTTCAACCAACACGTCAAGTCTAAGGCCTTCTTCAAATGTAATTCCGTCGTATACAATTGGAACGTTAACCTGCCTTTGCCAGGAGAGACCCCTCTTCGAGAGCTCATGACAAAAGCATGCTTCATATACCTCTTCCAACAAACCCGGCCCCAACGATTTATGCACGCTGTAGGCTGCATCTACGATCAAGCGAGCGATTTCTTCTTCCCTTTCGGATAAAGGACTATATTTCACACGGGCTCCCACTTTGTGTCTTTGTGTCTTGGTGGCCTATGACGATTACTAATGGGCCTACGTCCTTTGGGGCTCCCGTTGCTGTACTTCGATTACGCTGGACGACGGCTGGGGTGCAAACAACGCGTCGATCTTGTCCTTGAAGTTGCTTAACACCGTCTTGCGCACAAGTTTGCCGGAAGGAGTCAACTCGTCGTTGTCCAGCGAAGGCTCACGGTCCGCCAGCACCGCACGCTTAATGTGTTCGTATTTGATCTCGATCTGTGGGTTGATCCTTTCGATCTCCGATGCGTACAGCCCATGTACGACCGGATGAGTGAGCAGGTCTTTCGAAGGGACGTTGTTTTTCACCGCCCAGAGACGAAGATTGGCGAAATCAGGGTAGATCAACACGCCGACGTAGTCCCTGCCGCTTCCCACGACCACGACCTGGTTGACATAAGCGCACTCGTTGACCAGCGCCGTCTCGACGCGCAGCGGATGCACCTTTTCGCCCGTGGTGAGTTTGAAGGTCCCGTCTTTTCGACCCAGGATGCGCAGACCGTCCTCGGTGAACTCACCTAAATCACCGGTTCGAAACCAGCCGTCCTTGGTGATAACGTGCGCGGTCGCCTCGATGTCGTGTAGGTAGCCCTCCATGACGTTCGGACCCTTCACAAGAATTTCCTGGTCGCTGTCGATCCGAACAGAGACCCCCGGCAACGGAATGCCCACATGACCGCTCTTCCATTTGCTGTCCTTCGTGGTGGCGGTGACGCACGGCCCAGTCTCAGTCAGACCCCAGCCCTCGAGCACGGGAATCCCGTGCTCACGGTAAGCGGCCTCCACATGAGCCGGCAACGGAGCGCCGGCTGTGAATACAAAGCGCAGTCGACCCCCAAGGACAGTGTCCTTTACCTTCGGATCCTCCTTGCATCTGCTCATAAGCATATCGTGAACACGCGGTACACTGAAGAAGATCGTCGGCCTAAAGGTCTTCCAGTTGTCGATCAGACGATTGATATCCTTGCCGCGGGAGTCATCGAGGCACAGTTCACATCCGTTATAGAGCGTCATGAACCGCTCAAACAATCCGCCGAAACTGTGATGCCATGGGAGATAGTTCATGTAGACGTCGTTTTCGTTGACATCCCACATGATAGACATGGCCTTCTGCTGAGAGATCAAGTGCCGATGGCAGAGACGCACACCTTTCGGCGCTCCCGTGGTCCCGGAGGTGTACATGATGACACAGAGGTCCTCCGACTGAATATTGTCCAGATGATCCTCCAACCGTTCCTGTGAGACTCCACCCTCTGCGGAGAGCGTGGCGAAGTCGAGTGCCCCCCAATTACGGCAGTCGGCATCGAAATCCATGCAATAGTATCTCTCGATCCAGGGGAGTCTGTCGCGTTCAATCTTGTCGAGCTGATGTTTGCCCGAGACGACCACATACCTCGGCCTGGCCCTGTCGAGAATATAAGCGACCTGTTGTGGCAGGTATCCGGCAAAGACCGGCACTGTTACAGCACCCATCACCATGGCGGCCAATTCGAACATGTACATCTCGGCGCGGTTTTCGGAGATCATGCCGATCCGATCACCGCGGTGAACACCCTGGTCGAGCAGGTGACGTGCGATTTGGAAGGTCTGGTCGGCGAACTGTTTCCAAGTGATGGCGAATTCCTCATCGTTCCTGCGATAGCGGATATAGACCTTGTCTCCGCGTCGCATGGCGCGATCACTGAGCAACTCGCCGAAAGAGCGCTCGTAGTCTCCCAATGGCACGGGATAGGTATGCTCCTCGCCAACCTTCCTGATTCCGATTTGCTCGTCGAGCCCCCAGGCCGTTGTCTGGCAGTAGGCCAGACAAGAATCACTCAGCAACTCCTTGGTCAATTTGAACCGCTCTTCCGGTGGTTTGTGCGCATACTCGGTACTTGTGGGGTCCATGCCCAGGCGACGTCGCACCAGGCTGGAAGCGGCGAAGTAGACGAGGTTCGCGGCAAGCTCCTTGACGTGCGAGCACCCCAGGTGGCCGCCCACCCGGCGGGTGATCTTGTTGAGCACGCCGCGCTCGATACGCAGCCCTACCAACCGATCCGCAATAAATTCGATTTCACGGCAGACCGGAAAGGGAACGCGGATCATGTCGAGCTTGCTGCGCGTAATCTGTGAGTCGGGAAGGTAGAGCGTGAGTTCGAGCTTGATCAGATGATCGTTGTCGAGAATCGTGCCGCTCAATAGCATTTCATCCGAGCCGTCTTCGTGCAGCTCAATGTTGAAGTTTCTTTGTCCGGTCAGTTTCATTTTGCTCATCCTCGAATTCTCGCCACTGGACCGCAGGTCTTGATAGTGAATCGCCCTGGCCATCGACTCCTGCACGCTGTGCTTGAGTGAGTTGAACAGTGCCTCCTCCTCCCGCATGCCGGCATTACCCGCGTAGCGACTCAGCGGAGTCAGTATCCATTCCTCGTTCGAGAAGAGCTTCACATAGCTCAACCCGCTGGCGAGTGCGTCGCGGAAGGTTTTCAGCGAACTGGTGATGTGGCCGGAATGTTTCAGAATCGTTGCCCGGTGAGTCGCCCAGATGTCTTCGTACGTGATGTTGGACGGATACGCCCCGGTGGCCTGGCCGACATCGAAGACCGCGCGCGTGATCTGGTGTACAAAGTCCCTTTTGGATGGATCCTTGCAGAGGTCACCCATCCGCAGGTCGAGAAGCTCGCCATCGGGTTTGACCGTGTGGATCAGCCCGCCGACGTTGAGCACGATCGAGATCATGGCCTTGTCGAACTCGATGCGCGTACCGGGCAGACCGCGGGCATGCGTAAACGGATACTCGTGGGCGGTCAGAATGGCCTCGATACGCTCACGCTCGGAATCCCCGCCGCCCGCAAAGACCAAGGCCCCTTTCCGTTCGAGAACATAGATGGTCTCGGCGCCGCCGCCGCGCCGACCGCCGGCCTGGAGCGAGACACCTCGCACAACCCGGTCGAGCAGTGTCTTCCGCATGTCATCAGTGAGGTCGCCAAGACGCTTCATCAGCACGGATTCGCGCAACTGCTCGTCGTAGGTGCCGATGGTTTGCTCCGATAGGATGCCGTTTGGCAGAATCAGCAGGATCGGCACCTCCCGGCGGATGTCCTCCCCTGACCGCAGTCGACCGCGCTCGGCGAGGCTTTCGAGAAATCGCGCTAACTCGCCGGTGAACAGGCCAAGCTGATCCGGGTTGCAGCAGACCAGCAGCACCTCCGGCATGCGGTCGAGCGCGTCGGCCTCCAGAAGATTGGCGAAGATGCGGTTTCGCAGAGAAATAGTCCGAAGCCGGTTGTGATCATCAAGGTTTAACGAGCCGATGTCCTTGAGCGGCTCCGTAATGCCGTCGCCGCCCCGGCCGATGAAGCACTCCGCATCGGCGTGGACGAAGAAGGCTACACCCAGAGCGCCGGGCGGATGAACTCCGAGATGACCTTCATGCAGCATGACAGATGTCAATCACTCTCACTGTATAGCCCGCACAGAGCACGGAGAGAACGGTTAACGAAGATCACTGACAATTCCCCATAGAGCCAGCTTGAGCATCCTTGCATGGGAGTTAACTCACGTCTGACCACGTCCTCTCTGATCTCGTCCAGGACCTTCCTGTTACTATAAGGCTCTATGAAACGGACATAATCCTCTTGCGGAAAGGGTGCTCCGGCTTGTCTTACAGTCTTGTCGGGGAACACTATTTTCTTCGTCAGCTTGTCGCAGATATACTCATCACAGTGCGCGCAGTTGGGAAGACCACGCTTCTCAGCGCACTGACGCACCTCACAGTCCGGGTCAATTCGGTGTGGATTGTCGAAATCCTCTGACAGACATCCGTCACAGTAGATTGCCTCCGGCGGAATTCGGAAGCCGTAACACCGAAACCATCCATCGCTGACCTTCGCCCGATCCTCCTCGTTGGAGATGTTATCTGTATAGGCCGGGCACAAGTCGCATCGATAGCCGCAACGTGCAATACTCTTTCCCATCGAAACGCTCGTCTCGTCTCGTCTCGTCTCATTTCATCTTCGCTGCCGTGCTTTCACCGATGGATCATTACGTTTTGCCTAGGGGATCACAATCGACCGCAACGACAGTCCCTCCTTCATCACCTCGAACGCCTTGCCGATCTCGTCGAGGCTGAAACGATGGGTGACTTGTCGCTTCAGGTCGATCTTGCCCTGTTCTACCATGCGGATCAGCGGTACGTAGTCGACCGGACGACATCCCAACGAACCGACAATCTCGAGTTCCTTGAACATGATCTTGCCGGCTACGATCGAGATCGCCTCATGCGTGTACCCCACCACGCACAACCGCCCGCCTACGCGAACGCACTCGAACGCCTGTTCAATCGTCCGGGGATTACCGATGACCTCCATGGCGATGTCGGCTCCGCCGCCGGTCAGTTTCTTAATCTCCTTGTCAATGCGTTCCACTTTCGTCGAGTTGATCGTCTTGTCCGCGCCGAACTGCGACGCCCACTCGAGCTTGCGATCGTTGATATCAACGGCAATCACATAACCGCCCGCCGCCGATGCCATTTGCACGGCGTTGATACCAACGCCGCCGCAGCCGAACACCACCACGGTGTCACCGGGTTTCACCTGGGCGCGGTTCTTGACGGCGTGATACGGTGTGGAGATCGCGTCCGCAATGATGGATGCTTCTTGAAGCGGGATCGACTCGGGCAGATCGAGCACGTCCTTCGCCGGCACAGCTACGTATTCCGCATAAGCACCGTCGAAATGATTACCGACCATCGTCATAGCACTGCAAATGTTCTCACGACCACACCGACAGGCGAAACACCGTCCGCAGGTCAGCACAGCCGGTATCAACACCCGCTGATCCTTCTTGACATTGGTCACCTTGCCGCCGATTTCTTCAACGATACCCGATGCCTCATGCCCGAGAACAACCGGCGGTTTCTTGAAAGTAGGGACACCATGCTCGATGTAGTGCAGGTCCGTATGGCACACCCCACACGCCGCCACCTTAACCAGAATCTGCTCATCGCCGATCTTCGGGATGGGGATATCCTCGATCTTCAATCCCTTGTCCTTGCCGTGAAATACCGCTGCCTTCATACCTGCAATCTCCAATCCTTCACTCGTGCCGCCATTTCGGTTCGCGCTTTTCCATGAACGCCGCAATACCCTCATGCGCATCCGACAGCTTCATCAAGTCATCAAGATACAGTTTCTCGACGCGTTCCAGGTGGGAGAGTATCTGCTCACGAACGACCATGACTGTTGCCCGCTTGGCCGCTCGAACCACGGGCCGTGACAGTTTGCGTATGTCGCTAAGATAGGCGCCAACGCGCTGGTCAAATTCACCATCAGGATACACCTGATTGACCAATCCGATCAGGTGGGCTTCTGTCGCGTCGATCGTCATACCGACGGCGTTAAGCTCAATCGCCTTCTTGATCCCGATCTGCGGCGGCAGGACGCACGCCGCAATCGGCGGCAGCACGCCGACCTGCACTTCCGGTTGACCGAACTTGGCTCGGTCCGATGCCAGGACTATGTCGCAGAAGATGGCCAGCTCACACCCGCCGCCCAACGCCGCCCTGTTGACGGCCGCGATCGTTAACGCATCAGTGGACGACAGTTTGCGGAAGATGCCGTGGAACTGCCGGATCATCTCGCCGACTTTATCACCCGTGTGATCGTTCACGTCCACGCCCGCGCAAAAGGCCTTGCCCTCGGCCCGAAACAAGATCACTGCAAGGTTCGCGTCGCCGAGCACGGTCTCCAGCAGCGTATTGAGCTCCGCCATCATGGCGATGTTCAGGACATTCAGCGGCGGGCGGTTCAGCGTGATCGTCGCGATCCCGTCGTCTGTCTCCAATCGAATGTGTTGGTCGCTACTCATCGTTCATCTCTGCCGGCTTGCCTCCTCCGCACCTCTGGCAATCGTCAATCCCCAATCACGTCTCCCGCTTGATGATCAAAGCCATGCTCACGCCGCCGCCGCCACAGATACCGGCGATGCCCAACTCGCCGCCCGTGCGTTTCAGGGCGTGGTAGAGTGTCACGACGATGCGGGCGCCACTAATCCCCGTCGGGTGCCCCAGGGCAATTGCACCGCCGTGGATGTTCAGCTTGCTGCGATCCCACTTGAGCACCTGCTCGTTGGCCAACACCTGGACCGCAAAGGCTTCGTTCACCTCGATCAGGTCCATCTGGTCCAGCGTCATACTCGCCCGCTTCAATACCGCAGGAATCGAAACACCGGGACCCTCCCCCATCGTCGCCGGATCGACGGCAACTATCGAATACGCCACAAGTGAAAACAGCGGCGCCGCACCCAGCAACTTGGCGTGTTCACGAGAGGTTATGACAAGGGCTGTTGCGCCGTCTGACATGCCGCACGCATTGGCCGCCGTCACGGTGCCGTCCTTCCTGAACACCGGCTTGAGCTTGGCCATCTTCTCGACTGATGTATCCGCCCGAATCGTCTCGTCCTTTTCGAACAGGATAGCCGGTTGCCTGCCCACAGCCGGGATCTCCACCGGGACAATCTCCTCATCAAACCAGCCGCTCGATTGCGCTTTCGCAGCTTTTTGATGACTCTCTACCGCGAATTGATCTTGAGCCTCGCGCGAAATCTTATATTTGTCGACCAAGTTCTCGGCAGTGGCTCCCATCCCCACGCCGCACAGTGGGTCGATGCTGTCGGCCCAGCCGTCCAGCAGCGTGCGGTCGCCCATCTTGAAACCGCTCCAGCGGCAGTTCTTAAGCAGGTATGGAATCGTGCTCATGCTGTCCATGCCGCCAACCACCGCGATCTTGTAATCACCCAAACGGATCGACTGTGACGACATGGCAATACAGCGCATTCCCGACGGGCAGGCCATGTTGATCGTCTGGACCGGAACCGTGACAGGAATGCCCCCGCGAACCGCGGCCGTCCGTGCCGGATTCGGACCGTTGCCCGCCTGCCGACAACTGCCGAAGTTCACATCGTCAATGCCGTCACCGGACACGCCCGCCCGCTCCAGCGCCGCTTTGATCGTAGTCGCTCCCAAATCATACGCGGCCATATCCTTGAGCGTCCCACCAAACCGTCCCATAGGCGACCGCACCGCACTGATCGCTACAATGTCACTCAGTTCCACGATATCCTCCGTTACATGGGCACCGCTCATCGCAGACACTTCCTATCGCCCGTGCGGAGAGTGCCCACTCGATCTTTTCTTCCGTCAATAGGTGGGCAGTGCCCACACTACGAAACTCCAATCCCCAATCGGCAATCCCCAATCCGCAATCTAAATATACTGTCCGCCGTCCACCTGAATCACTTGGCCGGTCACGTGAGTGGCTGCGTCGCTGCACAGAAACGCCACCACCGACGCCACCTCTTCGGGTTTACCCAATCGGCCGAGCACGATTTCCGCAAGAGCCGCATCCAGTACATTCTGCGGCGCATCCTTCATCATGTCCGTCTCGATCAGGCCGGGTGCCACTGCATTGACATTTACGTTCGATCGCCCCAGCTCGCGGGCCAGTGCTTTCGTCAGTCCGATGATGCCGGCCTTTGAGGCTGAATAGTTCGTCTGACCGAACTTGCCCCGCAGGCCGTTGATGGACGTAACGTTGACAATCTTGCCCGACTTCTGCTCCCGGAAAATGCCGACCGCTGCACGGATGTAGTTAAAGTAACCTTTCAGGTTAATGTCAATGACCTGGTCCCATTGCTCCTCCGTCATCTTCCAGATGACGCCGTCACGATTGATCCCGGCATTGTTGACCAGAATGTCGAGCCCACCGAACTTCTCTTTCACCTCGGTCACCATCCGTTCTGCGTCGGCGAAATTGGCTACATCGGCTCTGATCGCCACACCTTTGCTTCCCGCAGTCTCAATGTCCGCGACGACCTGCTTCGCCTCCGTGTCATGCCTGCGGTAGTTGATGGCCACGCTTGCGCCCTGCTTGCCCAGCTCCCGCGCAATCGCAGCCCCTATACCCAAACTACCACCCGTTACAATGGCTTTCATGCCTTCAAGTGTCATTATGCTGTCCCACGTCTATTAGAGATTGATCAGCTCAGTTTCTCGCCACACTTGCCGCAGTACTCGAAGAAGGAGGGAATACCCTTGGCCTCACACTTGGGACACGTCTTGGCATAGGGACCCCACAGAAACTCACTAGATCCGTTCGGATCGGCCATGCGGCGACGCATACCCATGAAATCCACCTTCCGCTTCTCGACAAACGCGGTCATTCCTTCGTGAGGTTCCAGACACGTATAGTGAGTCGACAGCCAATCCCGCGCGTGCCCGGCCGTCGCGTGCCAGGACAGTTCCTTCCAGAAGTTCACCTGCGCCTTCGTGTACCGCGTGCACTCAAAGAATTTGTTGACGACCTGGTCGCACAGATCAGCCATCACCTCATCCAACCGGGACAGGTCGATAGAATAGCCATCCTTGTCTTTCTGGGCCTTGCTCACCTCTTGCGGCGTCGCTCGATTCTCGAACGGGTTATCCCACGGATCCATATTCCAATCCGCGAGGTACGTTCGGCCGCCTGTAAACCGCGTTACGAATTCGCCGTCCGGTCCCTTGACCGTCGGCACCACTACATTAACCAGACCCATTGCCAATGAAGTATAAGCGGCGTATCGTTGATTGAGGAACAAAATGCCGCGGGCCTTACGATCACCGACATGCAGGGGAAGCCACTGCGTCGATCCGCCGCACGCTACGGATCCGACACCCGTCCCCACCTGGGCGATGAACGCGTGCTCGCCCATGACACCCAGGTCACAGGCCAGTTGGCTCTCATTGCCGCCGCCGACGGCCATACCGTTGAGACGAGCGATCACCGGCTTGGAGCAGTTGACCATCGACTCGATGTAGCCCTTGAAGCAGCACATGTACTTCCAGTAGTCGCGCGGCTTTTGCGTGTAGTTCTCCTGGTATTCCTTGACATCGCCGCCGGTACAAAAAGCACGGTTGCCGGACCCGGTGTACACCACGACGGCAACGTTGTCGTCCCAGGATGCATCCTCGAACGCGGTCGCCAGCTCCTGCAACGCGGGAGTGCTGTAAGCATTGTAGTTGTGTGGCCGATTGATCGTGACCCGGGCGACCCAGTCGCGCTTCTCGTACAAAACCTCCTTGAAGTCGAATGATTCAGCGTTTGGGACGGGGAATAGATTCATGACGGTTTTCTCCGAATACTAGGCGGATTGAGGGGGTGCGCCCAAAAACGCACACAGAAGCTACCGAAAAACCGAACGTACGTTCGATCGACAAACCCATAACGACCCGAGCTTTGCATACCGATCAGCGCGCGTGCCGAATCCGGAACGACGCCAATTATCGCACATCTCCCAGCACAGTCAAGGACCTTATCGGGGGTATCACCTTGACATCTGTCGAATCACGCCGCATAGTGGGATATGTGTAGGTCCGTCTACTGCCAGGGCGCATAGGCGATGATATCACGTGAATCGGAACGCTTGTTCGATCGAGAGACAGGCTCGGTGCCGAGCGGAAAGTCCGGTATACGCGGAAGTTACGACGATCGCCTCAATCACATCCTGGAAGCGGCCACTCACCTGATCGCCAGCGTCGGGTATGCAAAAGCCTCAATGCGCGCGGTCGCCAGAGAGGCCGGAGTCAGCCTGGCGGGGTTGTACCACTACTTCGACAGCAAGGAGAAAATGCTGTTCCTGATCCAGTTCCGGACGTTTAGCTCGCTCGTCAGCACCGTGCAGGAAAAACTGCACGGCGTGACCGACCCGATCGAGCAGCTTCGGGTTATGATCCGCGCCCACGTGGCCTACTTCGCCGCCAACATGGCTGCCTTGAAGGTCTGCTCGCACGAGCTTGAGTCGTTGACCAGTTCGGCCTATGCGGAGACCAGTGAGCTTCGACGTGAATACTATGACCTCACGCGGGCGACCGTGGACCGGATATTCGATGTCCACGCGTCCAACGCCAAGCTCGATCGGTACGTGGCGACCATGTCACTATTTGGTACGTTGAACTGGCTCTATCGCTGGTACGACCCGAAGCGAGGGCGGTCGCCGACGACCGTCGCCAACCAGATTGCGTCGCAGTTTCTCGAGGGGGTGTTGGGAGCCGACCGCAGTCCCTGAGTCAGGTTGGACGGCCTGTCTACAACTCGGGAGAACAAGCGTGTACGTGCCGGATATCGAACTCCACGAAGCCGCAACCGTCGAAGAGGCGGCAGCCTTGAAGGCTCGACAAGCACCGAATGCCCGTCTCCTGGCAGGCGGAACCGATCTGCTTGTCGATCTCAAGGCGGGCAGGATCGGCGTCGCCCACGTTATCTCCATCAATCGCATTGACGCGTTGCGCGGCCTTTCCGAGTTGGGTGGCGGTTTGCGGATCGGCGCGCTTACGACCATAACGCAACTCGGTCATTCGCCGATTGTGAGCGAGCGGTTCTTACCGATCCTCGATGCGGCGTGCAAGATGGCGGCTCCACAGATTCGCAATGTGGCGACCGTCGGGGGCAACATCGCTTGCGCGGTTCCCTGTGCCGACCTGCCACCGATTCTGACGGCGATGCACGCATCTGTCGTGCTCTGGTCGCCGAAGGGACAACGCAATGTGCCACTCAACACCTTCTTCGTAGGAGCGCGCCGGACGATCCTCCACGATGACGAGGTGCTGACGGCAATCCTCGTACCGAAACCTCCTATGGGATTCGGCGCCGCCTATGCCAGATTCGCGCTGCGCAACGGCAACGCCGTTGCCGTGGCGGCAGTCGCCACAGGTATTACGCTTGACCGCAACAACGCCGTGCGCGACGCCCGCATCGTTCTCGGAGCCGTCGCCCCGATACCAAAGCTGGTCGAATCAGCAGGTGCCAAACTTGTTGGTCAATCACCGGACGAGGACGCTTTCAGTCATGCGGCCGACGCCGCGATGAATGCGGCTGAACCGATCTCGGACGTACGGGGCTCAGCCGACTACCGTCGCGAACTGATCGGCGTGCTGACCCGCCGGGCACTGACCACCGCATTAGATCGAGCCAAGGAAACCGTGGTATGACGGTCACACGAACGTTGACAATCAACGGGCACGAATACGCTGTCGCCTTTGACGCAAATGACACCCTTCTGGACGTACTGCGCGACAAGCTCGGCCTGACGGGCACGAAGAAAGGCTGCAACGTCGGTGACTGCGGAGCTTGCACGGTTCTGATCGACGGTGAGGCCATGAACAGTTGCCTCCTGCTTGCCGCGCAGATGGAAGGCAAAGCGATTACCACTATCGAAGGCCTTGCTCAAAATGGTGAGCTCACTCCCGTTCAGAATGCGTTCGTTCACGAAGGAGGCATCCAGTGCGGCTACTGCACGCCCGGAATGGTCATGTCCGCGACGGCCTTGCTCAACAAGAATCAGAACCCCACTACGGATGACATCAAGGAAGCTCTTGCGGGAAACATGTGTCGCTGCACGGGGTATGCCGGCATCCTCCGCGCAGTCCGGCGAGCCGGACGATCTGCGAAGAGCGACGAAAACGAAGCTGTGCCGAGCCGCGACCGTGAGGGAGCGGAAAATCCGCGCAGGGGCGAAGGGACATCTCCCCAATACGACTCCGTCGGCGTCTCAATCCCGCGCGTTGATGCGGCTGACAAAGTCACGGGCCGGGCGCAATACACCGCTGACATTCACCTGCCGAGCATGATCCACGGCAAAATCCTCGGCTCGCCGATCGCCCATGGCCGGATCAAGCGGATTGACACGTCCAGAGCGGAAGCGCTCCCCGGTGTTCTTGCGGTGATCACCGGGGCGGATGTGCCAGACACAATGTATGGTGTCTCACCCGCGCGCTACGACGAGCATGTCCTCGCCAAGGACAAGGTGCGGCACGTGGGCGATCCCGTTGCAGCCGTTGCAGCCATCGACGAGAAAACGGCGGAGAAAGCGCTGTCACTCATTGAGGTCGAATACGAGGAACTCCCCGCCGTCTTCGATCCCACAGAGGCCGTTGCCGACGGGGCCCCTCAGCTTCACGATCGCTACAAGAACAACATCAACACACATGTCGATCACACCTTCGGCGATGTTGAAAAGGGCTTCGCCGAATCGCACCACGTGCGGGAGGAAACCTTTACAGGCAATCACGTGTACCAGTCTCCGCTCGAACCGCACGCCTCGATCGCGACCTGGGATCACGACGGCACGCTCGTTCTGTACAGCTCCACACAAGTACCGCATTACGTGCAATACATGATGGCCCACGTGCTGCACATCCCGCTGGGTAAGGTTCGCGTGATCAGACCGACGGTCGGCGGCGGGTTTGGTGGTAAGGCTGCAACGTCGCCGCTCGATCTGTGCTCGGCGATCCTGAGCAAAAAAACCGGCCGGCCGGTCAAAATGGTCTATTCTCGCGAGGAGATGTTCCACTACGGCCGCGGCCGTCACAAGCAGCACATGAAGTTCAAGCTCGGCGTCGACCGGGACGGCAAGATCAAGGCATTCGAGAGTGAGATTTACCTTGACGGTGGGGCGTATTCATCGTTCGGCGTCGCCACGGCCTACTACGCCGGCAGCGTCGTCCCCACGCTGTATCAATTTCCCGCCTACAAGTACAACGGCTACCGCGTGATGACCAACAAGCCGGCCTGCGGTGCCATGCGGGGGCACGGCGTGCCGCAGCCGCGGTTCGCCTTCGAATGCCTGCTCAACATGATTGCGGACGATCTTCGTATCGATCCGATCGAAATACGCCGCCGCAACGCCATGACTCCGAATACGAAAACTATCAACGAGATGGACATCGGTAGCTGCGAATTCCTCGCGACGCTCGACGCCGCCTGCGACAAAAGCGGGTGGAACGAGAAGTATCAACGAGCCGCGGGCTCCGGCTTCCCCCCTTCCCAAGGGGGGATTGAGGGGGGTCGATCGCCGAGCGGACCATCAAATGACGAGGATATTGCAGACCGCGAGGACCCGCGCGGGCTAAAGCCCGCGGGTCGGTGGTCGAAGGGCATCGGCGTTGGTTGCGGCGGATTCGTCTCGGGAGCGGGCTACTGCATCTACCGGGGTCAGGTGCAGCTGTCGCACGAGAAAGGCCCCGAACACTTCCAGAAGAAGTCGATTTTCCCGCACGCCAACGCGATCGTGAAGATCAGCGAGGATGGCATGGCCGCAGTCCTGCTGATCGGTGCGGCTGAGATCGGCCAGGGTAGTGACACTGTTCTGACGCAAATGTGCGCAGAGTCGCTGGGAATTCCAACGTCGCGCGTGCGAATTCGCAGTGAAGACAGCGATATTTCACCGCTCGATCTCGGTGCCTATTCCTCGCGCGTTACGTTAATGGCCGGTCACGCCGTGTCACGGGCAGCCGAGGATGTTGTCAACAAAATGAGGCCCTACGCAGCGACGATGCTCGGCTGTAAGGAGTCCGACGTCGTCGCACGCTTTGGCAAAATGCACGCCAAGCGAGCCGCGGGCTTCAGCCCGCGCGGACCTTCGGAAGAGAGCGACGAAGCGACGATTGACACTGCGCGTCAAGGGCAGGATGCGCGACGCAGCGACGAAGGGGATCAGAACCGCGACAGTTATGGAGCGGTCCCGATTCCGAGCCGCGACCGTAAGGGAGCGGACACAATTCCGAGCCGCGACCGTAAGGGAGCGGACACAATTCCGAGCCACGACCGTAAGGGAGCGGACCCGATTCCGAGCCGCGACCATAAGGGAGCGGACAGTCTACCCATAGACGCAGGGACGGAGGGACCGAGGGACGAAGGGACACAGCGATCCGTTGCCTGGGCAGAGGTTGCCCGCAAATACTTCAACAACAACGGCCCATTGGTCGGCACCGGCTGCTACAAGCCACCGGATGGCCTCGGCGGTGATTACAAAGGCTCGACCGTTGGCACCAGCCCAGCCTATTCGTTCGGCACGTCGGTATGCGAGCTGTCAGTTGACCTCGAGACCGGTAAGGTCAATATCAACCGCTTCACCGACTACCATGATTGCGGCACACCGATCAATCCACGGGCGGTTCATGGCCAGGTCGAGGGCGCCATCGTTATGGGCGCCAGCGAAACGATCATGGAGGACGTTCAATTCGACGAGAAGGGCCGGCTCCTCAATCCCGACCTGCACGGCTATTTGATGATGACGATCAAGGATGCCCCGGAGATCTTCAGCGGCATCGTGGATTCGTACGAGCCTCGCGGCCCCTTCGGCGCAAAAGAGATCGGCGAAGGCAGCACGCTTCCGGTTCTCGGTGCCGTCGCCCACGCCATTGCCAACGCCACCGGCGTCTGGATCAAAGACCTTCCCATCACGCCGGAGAAAATCTTGAATGCGATGGGCGGCAAACAGGCAAGCGATGGGTCCCTTTCTGCGCAATCGTGCAGATAAGGATCGAAACGAGCCGCGGGACCTGTCCTTGACGCGCGGTTCTGTGGTGCGAAGCCCCCGCAGTGAAGCTGCACCACGTGTTAAGGATTCACCCCGCGCGGACATTCGTGTACAATCCGATGAACGGGAACGAGTGCAGATTCGTTTTTGAGCGAGCGTACGCTGATTGCTTGCGCAAACGAGGCAGGATGTGAAGACACTGAGCGTTTATATCGATACATCTGTTTTTGGCGGTGTGTTCGACGAAGAGTTTGAGGAGCCCAGCAAATCATTCTTCGACCTCGTCTCCACGGGTCGTTTCACATTGCTCGTTTCCGACGTGACGCGGCAAGAGATCGCCTTCGCACCCGGTCCTGTGCAGGCGCATTTTGACAAGTTGCTTGGGTTCATGCGTTTGATTCCGGTGGACGAACGCGTCCTTGCCCTGCGCGATGCTTATATAGCCGCAGGTATTCTGACGGAGAAATGGGCGGACGATGCCGCTCACGTGGCTGCGGCGACCGTCGCTGACGCTGACCTGATCGTGAGCTGGAACTTCAGACATATCGTGCATTTCGACAAGATTCGCCTCTACAATGCGGTGAACGCGATGAGAGGGTATCGGGTGCTCGAGATCCGTTCGCCTTTGGAGATCATCGACTATGAAGACGAAGACCTTTGATTGTGTCAAGATGAAGTGGGCTGCCCAGGAGAAGATACGGGCTGCGGTCTCCGGTATGGATCGCAAGGCCGAAATCGAGTTCTTCCGCGCCGGCGCCGATGAGTTCGATCAGCGCATGCTGGCGGCGAGGGAGGCCCTGGGACGTCGGGGCGCGCACGACGAGACCTGAGCCGCGCCGGCGCAAAGGCGATTGCCGAAGGTGGCACGCTGCCCGTTTTGGGCGCTGTCGCCCACGCCATCGCCCACGCCACCGGCGTCTGGATCAAAGACCTCCCCATTACGCCGGAAAAGATACTGAACGCGATGCGCGGGAAACAGCCAAGCGAAGGACCCCTGTCCGCGCAATCGTGCAGATGAGGATCCAAACGAGCCGCGGGACCTGTCCTTGACGCGCGGTTCTGTGGTGCGAAGCCCCCGCAGCGAAGCTGCACCGCGTGTCAAGGATTCAGCCCGCGCGGAGATACGGATACAATCCGAAGGATTCGAAGGGAAATGTGCTGCGGCCAGAACCCACCCTACGTGACTTAGGTGCCGGGTTTGTTGGGGCGGATCAGACGTAGGCGTAGTAGGCGTAGGGTGGGCACTGCCCACCACGATCCCATACAGTCATTAGCGGATGGTGGGTGATGCCCACCCTACAGACTGGAAGGCTGTCGTCAAGAGAGCCCGGCTGACGGAGTGGTGCGTCTACTGCCAGTGCGCACCCATAAGCGAGATCATGGCCTGACGCGACGGCCTAGGAGACCCGGAGGAAGCGCGAAAGTAAGGAGCAACGCGTATGAAACCGTCCGTATCCGTCATAGTGACCGACCTGGACAATACACTCTACGACTGGTTCGACATATGGTATCGATCATTCAAACCCATGCTCGATTCGCTGGTTCGGAGTTCCGGTGTTGATGAACATACCCTGGTAAGTGAGTTCAAGGCAGTCTTCGAGCGACATGGGACGTCGGAGTACGCATTTGCAATAGAAGAGCTCCCATCACTCCAAGCTATGCATCCCGACGCGTACCTTGCGAAGGTCTACGCGCCAGCAATCGACGCCTATCGACAAGGACGAAGGAATGCTATGCGCCTTTATCCCAATGTTCTTCAGTCACTTCTTGATCTCAGAGCTCGCGGATGCTTGATCGTAGGCTACACCGAGTCGATGGCCTTCTACAGCAACTACCGTGTCCGGAATCTGGGGTTGGATGGCCTCATAGACTTCCTGTACTCTCCGTCTGACCATGAATTACCCGATGCAGTCGAAGTCCAGAAAATCCGCCGATATGCACCGGAACACTATGAGCTCAAGCGGACCGTGCACCGACATACTCCGGCAGGGGCGCGGAAGCCGAGCCCGCGCGTCCTCTCCATGATTGTTGAAGATGTGGGTGCGCGGCCCGAGGACGCGATCTACGTCGGTGACAACTTGATGAAGGACGTCGCGATGGCTAAACGTGCCGGCATCACGAGCGTTTGGGCAAAATATGGGCAAGCTCACGAGCGTCCCGAGTACACACTATTGCGACGCGTGACGCATTGGCCGTCCGAAGATGTGGAACGCGAGGACCGAACAACGAAGGAAGAGCAACTCCCAGACTATACTCTTCACTCATCCTTCGAAGAACTCCGTCAACTCTTCGCTTTTAGGTGTCATCGCTCTTTGCGATTCAGAGGCGATGATTGTATAGGAACCATAGTGGAAGTATGGAAGAAGACCGTGGATGTGCAGCAGCATTTCAACGATCTCGAACTCAGGATAAGGAGCTATGCCGTCACTCTCCTGGTTGGAGTTCTCACGATTACCGCCTTTGCCCTCAAGGAAAAACTGAGCGTCACAATAGGATGGTTTACCATACCACTGGGCAGCGTCATTCTCTTAGCCGGACTGATCGGTTGGGGCGCTTTCTACTTGATGGATCGGTTTTGGTATCATCGCCTTTTGTACGGCGCCGTGAAGCACGGGGAGGAAATCGAATCACGACTGAAAGCTGTGTGCCCAGAAATCTGTCTAACCCAACGGATCAGCGCGGAGAGTCCGGTGCGGCTTCTGAGACTGGATTTGCACACGCATGGAAAGATGAACTTATTCTACCTACTGATCGCGGTTCTGCTCGCAGTTTGCGCTTGTGGAATATGGCTGGCGGGTCGATCTGGAGATAACACAAGTGAGGAAAGCCTGCGGGCAACGCCAACAGAGTTCAGGACAGCAGTCCCTGACATTGGAGTCCACGAAATGCACGAGCATCCTTGTTGTCCAGCACAGGTGACAGAGGAGTAGGGTGGGAACTGCCCACCACGATCTCATACAGTCATTAGCGAATGGTGGGCGATGCCCACCATACAGAACATACACACATGCTTCATAAAGGATCATCGGACATAGACATGAATGATCTAATACATTTCCTGGACACGATCGTCTGCGAGGCGGACGCCGGGCGGGGGGTGGCTTTGTGTGTGGTTGTGGCCACGCGGGGGTCGACGCCGAAGGTGCCTGGGTCCATGGCATGTGTGACCGAATCGGGCGAGATCATCGGCACAGTGGGCGGTGGGATGACGGAGGCTGATGTGATGCGGCATGCGGGGCAATTGTTGTGCTCTGGACAGCGGCATTGTGAACACCGAACACACTTTAACACAGAAGAATCCGCGCGGGCTGAAGCCCGCGGCTCGCGACACAATGACGATGGGTTGCGTGGCCAAGCGAAGCGTCGCCATGTTGATCATGATGAGAATGCCCGCGCCTATGGCTGGTGTATGGCACCCGACCGTTGGAATGATCCGAAACAGCGCATAAGGAGGCTGCTATGACCGCTGGAAACCAGTCGTTCTTGGAATCCAAGAGATTCTTGTTCTACTCGATCATCCTGATCGGGAGTCTGTGGGGATTCGTCGAATCGGCGGCCGGGATCGGTCTGCGCGGGTGTGGTGCCCGGTTTTACAGCGGCTCGATTCTTACGGGAACTTCCCTGCTGTTCTTCTCGTGTGCCTGGGTGCTCACGGGGAGGTGGCTGCTGGTGATGGCATTGCCAGTTATCGCCGGGGTTTTCCGACTCTATGTGGGATTGCTGTTAGGAGAAGCTCTGATCAGCGGAGCGGTGGCCAATCCCATTTATGCATTTTTCGTCGAGGCATTCGCATTTTGCCAGGTAATCTACCTGATCAGGCAAACCCATGTGAGGTCACTGGCGGGCGGCGCACTGGCGGGAATGGCGGTCGCCGTGCTTTCCGCCAATTTGTTTTTACCCGTAAAACTGGTCACGGGCATCCCGGCCTGCGTGGTTCCCGGTACGGGTTTCCCTCTTTCTATTTGGGGACTGCCTGTGGCGGCGGCTGTGGCTGCCGTGAGCATGCCGCTGGGAGTTCGAACGGGAGAGGGAATCCGGCGATGGATCCAAGCTCCGGGACATCAAAGAGAAGATGTGCTGGCCAGGCTCAGTATTGGTGTCTCAGCCTCTTGCCTTCTCATGTTGACCCTTCTCTACGTTCATTGATGGTGGGGCGTGAGGCAGTTTCCACCTGTCGACCCATCCGCTCGAGGGTCGCCAACGTTCTATGTAGTCAATGATAAAGATGAGCAGTCCAATGGACATCCTCAACACCGTCGTTCACAAAGTCGGCTCCCGCATTACTCTTTTCGAGGCCAGCTCAGCGTTCGTTCGCATTACGGCCTGCACGCTCGCCCAGTCGTCCAAGGCGAACCTCCACACCGAAGGCTACAACCGATTCGCCACCTCCTCAGTTGCTCTGATTGCTACCGGCTAAAGCGATCCCTTGGCGGACTTGTTCTGGAGGGAGATCAGAGTGCCGCGCCCGCCGTTAACTCGTGCCAAGGCAACCGTCACTACTCGAGATACCCGAGATCGGAAAGACGCTCCGTAACTTGCTGAAGGTCTTTCTCGGAATAGACCTCGTCAACCTGCGATAATGCGGTACCGGTTCGCGCCGCCTCAGTTTCGATTACGGGCGGCTTCTCGAAGATATCCGTGATGACCCGGCCCTCCATGTCGTCGGGGATGCGCAGCCCCAGCATTGCGAGGATCGTCGGCGCACAGTCCGCAATGTGCGCCCGGACCGTGTGGCGCCGGTTTTCAACCGTTGGAGTCCGCACGACACCCGGACCTGATGCGACGAGAATCCCGTCCGGTCGATGCGTGCCCTCGATCCGGTGATAGGGAAACCATCGCACCGCACGGCGACCGCGAATCTTACGAACGACCGCCAGGGATTCGTGCGGGGTCAAGAGCAAATCCGGCAACCACGGCTGATCCTCGCGGGAACACCCATACAACTCCTCCGGCTTGTGCACTTCGGAAAAAAGTTGGATAGTTTTTCCATCAGGGTCACGCACGCGACACTCATCACCCCTAAAGCGTTCCTTCAGCTCATCGCGCAGCGTTTCATACTCAGTTTGTTTCACGATGCCGGTCGGCTGTCGTCCATCAAGGTTAATGTACAAGAAGCCGGCCATCCCTGCGTGCATTACGCACGCTTTGGTTCGCGAAAAATCTACAGCCAGATCATGCTCGATATCGCCGACCCGCTTGAACCGCTTCGTCCGACCGCGCATGCGGTCCCAGAGGTATCGTCCGCGCACGGTCTTTTGCGCGCCGCCACCGCGCAGCGACAGATAGCCCCACTGCTTCAGCAGCAGATTCGGCTGCACCTTGCCCTCGAGACTACCGTGCCCGTGGTCGGAGACCATCAGGACGGCTGCGTCATTCGCCCGAGCATAGTTCAGCAGCGTTCCAACGGCCTTGTCGGCCTCCTCGAATCCGCGTTTGGCCATTTCGCAACGAGCCGGATTCCGGTTCGACCATCGCGGATCAAGATACTTCCAGGTCTTATGCTGTAGGTTATCAACCAGCTTGAGCACGACCATCAGCACATCCCAGCCGAACCGGTCACCCAGCCACATCGTCATCTCCGCGCCTTGGTGAAAGCTGCGCGAGATGTAGGCGATGTTCCGCTCAAACAATGCGTCTCCGCCAAGCACCCGCCGCCGCCATTTAGCCCGAAGTGTGGGATCGGGCCAGCGATCGAGAATCTCGTTTTTTAAGTCCGACGGATAGACGAAGTCGGAATCCGGACCGGGCGTCTCGAAGCCGCTGACCATAAAGCCGTTGACCGGTATTGGTGGATAGGTCATCGGCACGTTGACGCTGCCCACCTTCAACCCGGCGTCACCGAGAATCTGCCAGAGGTTGCGCACGTGGTCTAGGCAGCGGGTGCTGTTCAGTTGGAGTTTGTTGGTTCGGACGTCATATCGCTCGAAATCGATGATCCCGTGCGAGCCGGGCTGCTTGCCGGTCAGAAACGTCGTCCAGGCCGCCGGCGTGATCGGAGGCGTCGTGGAGCGCAGGAGGCCGGAGGTCCCCGACGAGATCGCAGCAGTCAATCGCGGCATCCGCCCTTCGGCCATCAACAGATCGAGCATGTCGAACGTCGCTCCGTCGAGCCCGATGATAAGCACCCTCCGGGCCGAACCTGCAAGAGGCCGCTTGTCGGGCTCCGCAGCCCCGTCCGATGGCATTGTCTGTCGTGCTTCGTCCATGTGAATGTCAGATTGTCCGCCTTCGCTCGTCGTACACCGTCATTCTTACTCAAGAGTGGCGGTTTGAGTCTAATGATGCCTTCGCCTGTTTGCAACGTGGCTCCTTGCACGGGTACCTGCGGCGGTTGACCTACCCGCCGGATGTTTGATAATCTGCGTCAAAGCCTCTCGGTTCGATGTTCCAGGGCAGACGAACCCGGGTTTATGTGACAGTATAGGGTCTGCCTCAGGGCGCGAGTTGATTGGCCGTTCGCGAGTGTTCATGGGTACTTTTTACACAGGTTGTACGGTTGTTAACCCGGTGACCCGGACCAGGTCTGCCAGGGTACCCAAGATGTTGGTCGATACAGGGAGTGAGTATTCCTGGATTCCCACGCCAACGCTCAAGAAGCTGGGGATCAAAACGGAAAAGAAGGACTTGACCTTTGTGATGGCCAACGGCCAACAGGTCACCCGCAACGTCGGTTTCGCGATCATCCGCCTGGGGAAGTCTTTCACGATCGACGAGGTCGTTTTCGCCGAGGAGGGTGATTTACTCCTGCTCGGTGCAAGGACGCTGGAAGGACTGAATCTGAAGGTCGACTCGCGCCGCAAGAAACTCGTCGCCTCAGGTCCGCTACCTGCGGCGTAAACCTGAGTGTGAACTGGTAGGGCGAACCTAATCCTGCGGTGAAGCGTGATATTTGAACGGGAATCGTCGGGGCACCGCCGAAATCCGCCATGCCGGAAACCAAGATCGACGAGACGCGAGAAAACCGCATCACGATGGAGATCGTCGTCGATGCCTACGACGAGTACGAACGGGCGATGGGGTGGTACTATTACCTCAAGGACCAGCTTCACTTTCCGTTCACTGCAACATGCACGGCCAAACGATCAATCTCTCCGCTCCGACCGAAAGACGAAGTCGAGGTTGTTGGGATGGCGCCCGAAGACGAGTGTGAACACGAAATGTTTGTCTTGATGCGTTGGGAAAAAAACGGCTTGGCCGTCCCCTTGTCTCAACTGGAGGCATGTGATGCTGACGAGTCAACACACCAAGCGGTTGAGGACTGGCAATACTGGGTGCGGAGGGGATATCGCTTTTGACGAATGTCATGCCCTCAGTCGGAAACATCTGACAACCGGGGCTACGAAAGAATATGATAGTCGGCATTAATCCTTGAATTACAACTCGCCATTTCAAGAGCTACGAATCCAGGGCGTGCACGAACATTACGACCGGGCACGCTGGTTCCTGAAGTTGGCGACCCAGTGTGGGAATCCATCCGGTCGTTTTCGGCTTCTCATCGCTTCGGTTTACTCCGCGCGGGCGATCGTCGAGATAATGCTCAACGCCGCCAAGATTCAGGATCTCGTGGGATTCGAGAACAAAGATGGCAGCAAGAGTTACAAGGAGTTTGAGAAGACGCTCGTCCCCAGGCTGCCCTACTATTCCCTGATCGAGAAGATCCGCATACACGACTTTCATCGGTTCGGACTGATTCCGCCAAACCCAAACCGTAAGGAGGTCTTCCAAGGCGGCCCGGTAAAACTCATCGCCCGGAAGGGCGCTGCAGTGATGACTCTTTCGCCAACCGGTCCACAAACGACGGTTACTGGTGCTTCGCAGATCAAAGAGCAGCGCCCGCTTTGCATGGCCGACGGCCGCTTCTTCGACGACGATAGGGGTAAGTACTTGTTGCCAGAAGACATCCTGGAAGCGTTCTTGAACACTGTACCCGACGTAATAGATGACTTCGAGCGGCTAGTCTCGAGCAGGGTGTATGAGCCCGCGGATACATCGATCACACGGTCAGGAACAGATGACGCACATGAAGGGAGTCGTCGTATGAACATCATTCGCCGTCCAAGTGTTTATCTCGTTGGTCGACAAGTCCTTGATGACGACGAGGTTGCCCGGTTTCTCGAAGATCACGATTTCAATGATTGGAGCACTGACACGGACATACCCGCGGAGGTGCTGCCGGAGGTGGCCGGGCGGCTGTGCTATATGAGCTTTTCAAAGCCGCGGCCCGGTGGGAACGAGGCCTACCTCAGTCACATCAAGCAGGTTGGCCACGGCAGCGTTCTCGAACACACCGTGTTCAATTTCATCATCACGGGCGTGTCGCGCTCGTTCACCCACGAGCTGGTCCGGCACCGTGCGGGCTTCGGTTACTCGCAGTTGTCGCAGCGGTACGTCGACGAATCCGTAGCTGATTTTATCGAACCGGCCTGCATAGCCGACGATCCGAAGCTGCATGAAACCTGGCAAGCCGCTGTCGAGCGAGCCCAGGAAGCCTACGTCAAACTTATCGAGGGATTGCAGGACAAGTTCGCCTCGGTCGAGGACAGGACGCTCCGCCGCAAGATGGCCCGGCAGGCTGCTCGATCCGTCCTTCCCAACGCAACCGAAACGAAAATCTTCGTGACAGCCAACGCCCGATCTCTGCGGCATTTCATCGAGCTTCGGTGCAATGAGCACGCCGAGGTCGAAATCCGTGAGGTGGCTGCGCAGATACTCGAGATTCTCCGCCAAGAGGCCCCGAGCATCTTCGGAGACTACGAGTTTTTCGACCTGCCCGACGGAACCCGGGCAGTCAAAACACCGCACACGAAAGTCTAGAGAACTCCCTACGGCAGGCCGCTTTCTTCATGCGAAAGCCGATCGTAGTCGTCGGCGGTATCGATATCGAACTCCACCCCGGGGTCATTGACTTCTACAGTCGTCACCTGCTGCGAACAGATGCGCGGCAACATGTTCAATCCACCGTCCAGATTGTCTATGAACCCTCGCATCGAGAACGGGAAGATCATCGGGTGGCCCCGGCGACCTCCGTATGTTGCGATCACAATGTGGTTCGCATCTGATACATAGGCATCGATGCACGCCCGGCAGCTCGCTGCGTCAAGTGTCGGCATGTCGGCCGGGACTACAAGCACGCCATCGCCACCAGCGGGATTGTACTGCACCAAAAAAGATAGCCCGATACGGATCGAGTCGATCATCTCGCTGTCAGCATTGTCGTTGATCGCAATGTGGATGCCTGAGTCAGCCGGCAGGTCAAGTTTGTCAATGAGCTCGGTGCGTGTAACCAACACGACTCCGGACAGGTCGATGGTCAACAATGTGCGCGCCACGGCCCCAGCGATAGTCGATCCCTGATAGGGGAGCAACTGTTTTGGATGACCCATCCGCCGGCTCATCCCCGCGGCTGGAATGATGCCCCAGATTCGCACGTTGTGACCGGTGTCAGTCATGTACACGATTGAGGATGAAGGCCGGCACCTTAACGACGGCGTTCAAATCAACACCCGGACATCGGCTGCTTTCGCACGCTGCTCGAAGGCGAGGATCGGATTAATATCCAGTTCGCGGATTTCCGGATTGTCGGTCAACATCTGTGAGACGCGCTGAATGATTTCCTCCAACGCCGTCAGATCCACACCGGCCTGACCGCGCACACCGGTCAGCAGCTTATAAGCCCGCAACGATTCGATCATCTCCCCGGCCTCGCGCTTTGTTACCGGTGTGATCTTGAAGCTCACATCCTTAAGCACTTCGACGTAAATGCCGCCCAGGCCGAACATTACAACGTGCCCGAGCCCCTCGACAGCCTTGGCACCAACGATGACCTCTTGCCCTTCCTCCAACTGTTCCTGTATCAGGAACCTCGGTGACACCTGATTGAAGCGCGAGGCCATCTGTTTTGCCTGGTCGCGTAGCGAGTCAGCATTACGGATATCGAGAATCACACCACCGGTATCTGTCTTGTGGACGACGGCCTCGGCATCCACCTTGAGCACGATTGGGTAGCCGATTGCATCCCCGGCTGCGACGCATTCATCAACGCTGCCGGCGGATCGATATCCGGCGGCATCGATTCCGTAGCAAGCCAGTAAATCAAAACCATCCGCGGCACTCAGACACGTTTTGCCGGTTCCGACGGCACTCTTGAGGATCGACCGGGCTCGCGAAGCGTCCACATCATGGAATGAGACAGCCGGTTCCGTCGGTCGTTTCAACAACGCAGCGTATCGTCCCATTGACGCCAAGACCTTGGCACCTGTCTCGGGCATGTCATAGGTCGGCACACCGCTGTCGCGGATAACCTTGAGCGTTTCTGCCCAGCCCTTCTTTTCAGTCATGACCGTGGCGACGATGGGTTTTTGCGACCGGTGATTGGCGTTGGCGATTTCGCGGGCTACGCCCAGCGTATCCACAAAAAACGGCGTCACAAAGTTCAGGAAGATTGCATCGATGCCGTCATCATCCATCAAGGCGTTGATGGATGCGGCGAAGTGCTCGGGACCGGCGGTGGCCAGCACATCGACGGGATTGTTGATTGACGCTTCCGGATAGAGTTTCTCCCGCAAGATCATCTCGGTTTTCTTCGACAGCGGCGGCATGACCATGCCACCCTCGATCAGCTCGTCCGTGGCGATAATGGCCGGTCCGCCGGTGTTGGCGATCATGCCCACGCGATTGCCGGCCGGGACTGGCTGCGATGCGAACCCGATGGCTGACTGACACAGCTCCTCGATGTTGCGAAAGGAGACGATCCCCGCTTTGTCGAACACGAGCTCAATGGTGGTGTCCTGCTTCATCATACCACCGGTATGCGATGACACGGCCCTGGCACCCTCCGCCGTCCGCCCGACCTTCATCGCCAGAATCGGCTTTCGACGGGTCACATCGGTCGCAGCATCGAGGAACGCCCGTGGGTTCGGCAAGCTCTCGATGTGCACTACGATTACCTTCGTCTGCTCGTCCTCACCGAAGTGCCGGACAATCTCGGGGATCGACACGTCGCAGGCGTTGCCGTTGCTGGCGTACTGCCGCACGCCGACGCCCAGCTCCGTGATACGCTGATGAATCACCTCGCCAACGCCGCCGCTCTGAGCGACAATCGAGATATGCCCCATCGTCGGCCGCGTGAACGTGAAGTTGCAATACGCCCGAACGGTGGGATCGGTGTTGATGATCCCCTGGCAGTTCGGACCGAACACGCGGATGCCCGCTTCCTTCGCCACCGCGACAAGCTGATCCTCCAGTGCCGCTCCCTCGTCACCGGTCTCGCGGAAGCCGGCCGTGTTGACGATCACCGCCTTGACACCCTTTTTCGCGCAATCCTCGATGCAAGCCGGTACGTAGGTGTTCTTGATGACGATGTGGGCGACATCGACCGGGTCAGGTGCTTCGAGGATCGACGGGTAGGCTCTAAGTCCGCGGATCTCCCCACCCTTAGGGTTGACCGGGTAGATCGGCCCGGTGTATCCGAAATCGAGCAGGTTTTCGATAATACGGTACCCGATGGTCAGCTCCCGATTGGAAGCCCCCACAACCGCCACCGCCCGCGGTGAAAACAGTGAGTCAAGTCCCATGATCCGACCTCCGTAGGGTTCGCCGTACGGACTACCATTCATAAGTTCGACGCGTTTCGCGTGGCGACCCTATGTACATTCAGTCCATCGCGTCCTGGAGGGACTCCCGAGAATAGCCCAACGATTCATCGCTAGGCTAAGGAAGAACGATGAATCCCGAAGTCTCGCAGGGACGACCGAATTCTATCCCAGAACACATCGTTCACCGTACTTAATATGTAACTCTTCACCCATCCGCAATGGTCTAACGGGTGCATGACCGTTCATGCGGCGAGCTTTTGGCGATTTTGGCCGGCGGCCCGGCTGCGAGGGCGTTGTTCGTGGAATCGCTCCGCACGATCGTCCTAGAGTGTAACTCGTTATTGTGTACCGGCGTTTCATTCGCCGGTTGCCCTCCGGCGCACGTGAATCCACGCGGACTCCATGCCCGCGGCTCGTCTTGTTGTACGGTTTTGTGGAGATCACACGATAACCGATAGTGACCTGTTTTTGGCGGCCCGAGATCCGTCTAGCGGTCTACCAACGTGGTGATTTCGTCAAAACCTGTATGCCGACGGACTCGGCACATTGACGATAATCCAACACGTCGTGTATCAATGCGGTTGTGCCAGCACCGAAACTCGCAGTGAGGCAGATGATGAAGACCACCATACTCTGTTTGCTCATCCCGGCCGTGCTTCTTGTCAGCGGTTGCCGGAGTTGGCTGATCGATCGGACCGACCGCAACGTGTACGCACTGATCGCCGAACGTCAGCAGGATGCATTGGGGATCACGTCCGATGCACGCATCGGTCCCGAATCCGGCGATCCCGGTCCAGGCGACCGGATGTACCGTTTCAATCCGCGTCCCGTCGATCCCGAAATCCCTGAGTCGTTCCGAAAACTGCGTCAAAGCGCGGAGCCCGCGACCAAGGAAACCAACGAGGCATCCGACGGTAACAACGAACCCTCCGCAGAAACACGGATGTCACCGAGCGTCTTTGGCGATAACCAACTTGGCGAGGTGTTCGTCTTCGGCCTCCACGACGCCCTCGACTACGCCATGCGGCACGCGCGCGATCTGCAGGACGCAAAGGAGGACCTGTATCTGGCTGCCCTGGACCTGTCATTGGAGAGGCACCTCTGGACGCCACAGTTTGCCGCCAGTGCTCAGACCATCTACCAGGATTTTGAAGAAACGACCAGCTTGGATCGTGCGCTCACGACCGTTAGCGAGGCGGCCGTAACCCAGCGCCTGCCGCTCGGCGGTGAGCTCAGCGCCAAGATCATCCACTCGCTGATGCGTGACGTCAGCGACCGTGTCAGCAAGGGCGAGAGCGGACAGATGATTCTCGCGGCCCAAATACCGCTTCTTCGCGGTGCGGGGCGTGCCGCGTACGAGTCACGGTATGCGTCGGAGCGTGAACTCATCTACGCCGTCCGACGCTACGAGCGCTTCCGGCGATCGTTTCTGGTCGAGGTGGCTGCGGACTACTTCAGCCTCCAACAGGCTAAGGCCTCCATCGCCAATACGTTCAGGAGCTATGAGAATCGAAAGCGGGACTGGGAAAGAGCGGAATTCATCCATCGTATGGGGAGAAGCCGGGACGTCTTCGAGGCGCCGCGTGCGAAATCCAACTTTCGTTTGGCCGAAGCATCCCTGGTCAGCGCTAAGGAGCGGTATGAATCGGCGCTCGATCGGTTCAAAATTCTTCTCGGCATGCCCGTGGATACATTGCTCGACGTGGTGGATCAGGATCGCGACGAAGAGAGCAAAGCCCTGGATTCACTGCTTCCCGATATCGACGAGGTGGCTGCCGTCGAGGTTGCCCTCCAATACCGGCTTGACCTTCTCAACATCGCCGATCAAGTGGACGATGGGCGGCGCGGCGTAGCCGTGGCCAAAAATCGCATCCTGCCCGACCTGGAAATAACCGGTAGTGCGACATTTGATTCCGATCCGGACCAGCTACGCGCCCTGAACTATCGAAAGGAACGGACGACGTGGCAGGGAGGCGTCCAACTGGGCATCGACGACCGGCAAAGCGAGCGCAGCGCTCACCGATCGGCATTGGTATCACTCCGTCAGGCCCAGCGCGGTCACGAACGATTCATCGATACCGTTCGTGCGGACGTTCGTCGGGCTCTGCGCCGGATCGCCCAGCAGGAGAACCTGCGGATGATCCAGATGCTCAACGTTCGAGAAAACGAACTGCGTGCGGATGCCGCCCGCGCTCAATACGAACTCGGAATGTCCACCAACCAGGACGTTGTTGATGCTGAAAACGACCTGCTCGGCGCCCGCAACGAGTATGCCGCCGCCGTAGCCGCCTACAGGGTGGCCATTCTCGAATTCCGTCGCGATACGGGCACGCTACTGGTCACGGACGACGGTCGTTGGGTCACGGGTGATGTCGATACGAGGATCCAAACATCCGATGACGAGGACTGAGAGCGAGTTCCGTGCGTGCGCGACACTAACACGGTCAGGTTCCCTGAAAGCATCGCATCCGACACCGGAGGCCCAATGGTCAGTACAAACGCACAAGGGGTGCAGATCGTTTTGGCGCCTGTGGCGGGGGTGGCATGAACAAGGACCGCCGCTCAACAACGATTCGTCGGGTCTGCTAACCCGGCCTACGCGCTGCAAGCACCGCATCTTGCGACAGAGGTGCGGCAATCAGCGGAAACGCACAACTTCTGACGTATCCTGAGTTTGTGTTAAACCGTCGTAATTGATATGCTGAATAGGGTGTGTTGTGGACCATTCGCCGAGTAGACTCGAATCACCCACGACACTGACGCCTTCAAGACTGGGATCAAGTCTATGACAACAACCCTGAGTTCATCGCCGACGGAATCTGAGACGCTCGCGGACACCGCCACCTCATCCGATACCTACCGCGCGCGGGTGAGGACTAACCGCAGCGCGATCTGGGCGGCTGCCATCGTCATCGCTGCCGCCGGTGTGGCCGCGATCGGCTGGGCGGTGGTCGCCTGGAGCCGCAGTTCGGTGGAGCTTGCCAAGGTCGATAGGTTCACGGTTAAACCACAAGCGTTCGCCGTCGTGCTGAAGGAGAAAGGCGAACTCAAAGCGGCCAACTCCACGGATATCGTTTGCGAGGTCGAGGGACGATCCACGATCATCTTTTTGATTCCGGAAGGAACGGCTGTCAAAGAGGGCGACCTGCTCGTCGAGCTCGCCAGCGATGAGATTGAGGACCGCATCCGCCAGGAGGAGCTCAAAGAGACCAACGCCATCACAGCCTACGAAGCGGCGCAGACGGAGTTGGAGATTCAGCGAGACAAGAACGACAGCGACATACGCAAGGCACAGCTCAAGATCGAACTGGCTGAGCTGGCTCTGGAGAAGTACGAGAAGGGTGACTGGGAACAGACACTCAAGGATGCCAACATCAACATCGAGCAGGCTACGATCAATCTCGATCGTCGGACGGAGGATTTCGAGGCCGCAAAAGAACTGCTAACCAAGGACTTCATCACCAAGACCGAATACGACGAATACGACTTCAACTTCAAGAAGGCCCAGTGGGAACTCGAGAAAGCCCGAAAGGCCCTGGAAGTCCTCAAACGCTACACTCATGTCACTGATCTAAGGCAGCGGGAATCCGACCTCGAGGAAGCCGTCAAAGAGTGCGAGCGTACCAAGAAGAGCGCCGCGGCCGAAGAGATCAAGAAAGTGCGGGGTGTCGAGGGCAATAAGAAGGAACTCGACCTGATCCAGGATCAATTGGCCAAACTCCGTACGCAAAAGGAGAAGTGCCGGATAGTCGCCCCGACGCAGGGCTTTGTCGTCTACTTTACTGGGGGTGGGCACCGCTTCTACTCGTCTGACAGTCAAATCAAGGAAGGCGCTACCGTCCACGAGCGGCAAGTCCTTCTCTCCCTGCCGGACACGTCCGAGATGGTGGTCGTTGTTCGGGTCCACGAGGCCAAGACCGACAAACTCCAAATCGGACAGCGGGTTGTCGTTAAAGTGGAGGCCCTGCCGGACCGTCAGTTCACCGGAGAGGTCACCAAGATCGCCGTGGTAGCCGACAGCCAGAATCGATGGCTCAATCCCGATCTGAAGGAGTACGAGACGGAAATCATACTCGATCCGACCGACGCACCGCTCAAGCCCGGCGTCACCGCCTATGCCGAGATTCTGGTCGAGTCCGTCGAGAACAAACTGGCCGTACCCGTACAGGCCGTCTATTCGAAGGGTCGGCGGCGTTATGTGTTCCGGGAAGACGGGCGCGAACCCGTCCCCGTTGCGGTGACCCTTGGAGCTATTGGAACCGAATGGGCTGAGGTCATTGACGGGCTCACCGCCGGCGAGCAAATCCTGCTCACATTCACTGACCGGCACAAACGTTTGATACCCGACCCCCCGCCGGAACCTCACCGGGCGGGGATGCCGTGGGGCGCCGAACCGCAACCCAAAACAATAGCCACGCAACCCACGCCGCCGCGAGACAAGGCCCGCGCTGGTCCCACTGGTAGTCACTCCGGCGACGCGACCGGCAAACGGGAAGGAACGCATTCCGGCCGTCAGATTCGCGTGAAGTCATCCGCAAATACCCCAAAAACACCGTAGCCAAATGCCTGTGGTCATCGCATCCGTCCAACAACTCACGAAGGTCTACGGGAAACCGGGAAGCGATGTCCAGGTCCACGCCCTGAGGGGCATCGACATCGAATTCGTCGAGGGCGAATCCATCGCAATCTGTGGTCAGAGCGGCTCGGGCAAGAGCACCCTCATGAACCTCATTGGGTGCCTAGATCGCCCGACTTCCGGCCGGTATGTACTGGGTAATTTCGACGTGTCGCGCTTGGACGACGATCAACTGTCGGACATTCGAGGCCAACGGATCGGCTTTGTCTTCCAGACCTTCAACCTGATCCCGCAACTGACAGTCTTGGAAAATCTGGAGATCCCGCTCTTTTACCAGGGACATCCAGCACGCATCCGCCACGAGAAAGCCCGTCAACTCGCTCAGTTGGTCGATCTCGGGGATCGCACCCACCACAGACCAACTGAGCTTTCAGGCGGGGAGCAGCAGCGGGCAGCCATCGCCCGCGCCCTCATCAATGATCCGTTGCTCGTTCTGGCCGACGAACCCACCGGTAACCTCGACTCCGAGACCGGCGAGATGATCCTCAGCGTGTTTGACCGGCTCCATGACGAGGGGAAGACCGTTGTCATGGTCACGCACGATCAGGGTGTCGCCCAACGCTGCGACCGGATCATCACCCTTCGCGACGGCCGAATCATCGAAGATGCCCGATTGGGCTCGCCTGGACACGCCATCCCCCAAAAGGGTTGAGATCGGCTCGACCAGGTCCCAAAAGCCCCATTAGGTCGACGCGAAAGTGACATCGGTTTTTGACAACGAATCGTAAGATCTTGTGAATACGAAGCTTATGTCATGTGAATCCAAATCCTAGAATTTGCAAGTTTTTTAAGGATTTACACCCAAAAAGCCGATCTTAACCATACTTCCTATATTATCCATTATGCCTATGTTGCCTATACTGACGGGATAGAACGCAAACAAACCAAGGACGGCGCATTCAGGTCGCCGTCGTTTACTTGGCATAACCCTACACGGAGCCCCTTATGCCCAAGAAGGAACTGTCCATCGATGAATTATGGGATCAGTATCTTTCAACGCGTTCCATTGAGTTGCGTAACCGGATAGTTGTGTACTACAGCCCGCTGGTACACGCTCATGCGGCGCGACTGTCGCGTAAGCTACCGGCACAAATCTCGTACGACGAAATTTGCAGCGCCGCCTTCGACGGTCTAATCGAGGCGACCGAGGCCTACGACCCTGATCGCAAGGCGAAGTTCGAGACCTTCTGCCAGCAGCGAATCGCCGGCGCTGTGATGGACTGGCTACGAAGTCTGGACCCGCAAAGCCGGACCGTACGCACCTTTGAAAAGAAACGGATGCTTGCCAAAGAAGCACTCGGGGCGGACCTGGAGTTTACACCGTCGCAGGTCGAGCTGGCGAACCGACTCGACATCAGTGCTGACAGGTACGACTACCTGTCGCGTCTCTCGCAACTGGGCAAGGAAGTGCACTTCAGCGCGATGGAGCCGTCCGGTGACCGGCACTCGCAGGGGTCATCACACACTTGGGATATCCGAGACCCACGCAGTCAAAACCCGGCTGTCGGAATCTCACGCGAGCTATTGAGCAACCATCTGGCCAGAGGTCTTGCACGGGAGGAGCGCCTTGTCCTGATGCTCTATTATTTCGAGGACATGACGATGGCGGAGATCGGAAGCGTACTGAACCTGTCGGAATCGCGGGTCAGCCAGATCCACAAGGAAATCCTCCAACGTCTGCGCCAGCGCTTCAGCGGAACGCTCTCCGAGGAACTCGTGGCGTAGCGGCACGGTTTGCGTCCATCCGCGGAATGCGCAAAGAAGTGTTAAGACCAGCATTTCTTAAGGGCAGGATACTCGGACTCATCACAATCCTGACGTATTCGCGCCAAACTTTATTTGCGCTGGGGCACTTTATGGCGCTTACTTAATGGTGGTTGGCACCGAAGAAAAAGCAGATATGACTTCGTCACAAGAGCGCGTCGGCCAGGTATTCCACAACGTGCCTGGCGGCGACGCCGGTGTGGTGTTCAATCTGTTGGCGGCAGCTAAAACCCGAGACGGCGATCTCGGCGTCGCCGCGGTTGCGGATGGCTGGGAACAGTCGTTGTTCACCGATAGCCCGTGACACGTCGTAGTGCTCCACCTCGTGCCCGAACGCGCCGGCCATGCCGCAACAGCCGGCACCGATCAGAGAAGCGGCGCCGTCCAAGGCCTGATGCAGCAGATCGAGGGCGTCGGCTGATCCGACAACGGCTTTTTGGTGGCAGTGGGCATGATACAGCAGCGGCTTCTTGCGGGTTGAAAACTTGAGGGCTTCGGGGTCGGTTCTCAGGAGCCGCTGCAGGAAGCTCTCGATTGTCATCGTTTGCGCCGCGATCTTCCGGGCTGCATTTGAACGCACGAGTTGCGGGTACTCATCGATGAGCGTCAGCGTACAGCTCGGTTCAGTCCCGACAATGGGTAGACCGGCCAAGGCAAAGTGGGCGAGCTTCCGCACGTTGAACTCAGCCAGTTGCTTCGCCTCGGTGAGCAATCCCTGGCTGATCGCGGGTCGGCCGCAGCATAGCGTTTGCGGACAAACCACGTCAAAGCCCGCTCGTTCAAGCAACTTCACCGCCGCGATGCCGACCTGCGGCGTATAGTAGTTGGTCCATGTATCGACGAAGTAGACCACGGTGCCGCGTGGTGACGGAACGTTGTGCCGCGTCCGGTGGTGTCGTTTCCACCAAGTGCGAAACGTCCGGTGGGCAAGTCGCGGCGGAGATACTCGACGATCGAGACCGTAGAAACGTTCGAGCACAGCGCGCATTGGTTTCGACTGCGCGATGAAGTTACTGAGTCTCGGGAAACGACTCGCCACGGCAAGCCGGTGCGGCATCTCCGCGATCATTCGTGCCCTCGGACTGACACCGTGCACTAGGTGTCGCCTCGACAGGTACTCCGCCTTCATGCGGGCCATATCCACACCCGTCGGGCACTCAGCTTTGCAGGCCTTACAACATATGCAAAGGTCCATGATGTCCTTGAGTTGCGGGTCATCCAGACCTTCGAGCAAGCCGCGGTTTGACAACGCCACGCGGAGGGCATTTGCCCGGGCGCGGGTCGTATGCTGCTCGTCGCCGGTGGCCATATACGACGGGCACATTGTACCGACGAGCCGCTGGCGACATTGCCCGACCCCGCTGCACATCCCCGCCAGACCGGCCATACCGCCGTAGGCCGAGAAGTCCAGATGGGTCTTGACGGGCTGCGATACGAACGACGGTCCATAGCGCAGGTGTTCGGTCATCGGGTGGGGGTCCACGATTTTGTGCGGGTTCATCAGGTTGTCGGAATCGAAGAGATGTTTGACCTCCTTGAACGCCGCGGTGATCGACGGTCCGTACATCTTCTCGAGCCAGCAGGATCGGATGATACCGTCGCCGTGCTCGGCCGTCATCGTGCCGCCGAACTGACACGCGAGGTCGCTGACCGCGTCGGCGATGCGTTGCATCCGCTTAATCTCGTCGGCCTTTTTCAGATTGATGACCGGGCGGACGTGGATGCGACCGGCGCTGGCGTGGGCATAGAAACCGGCCTCGACTCCCTCATGATCCAGGATGGCGGCGAAACGTTCGATGTAATCACGAAGTCGTGACGGATCGACTGCCGAGTCCTCGACAAAGGCCTGCGGCTGGGCATCGCCCGGTTTTGACATGAGCAAGCCGAGTCCCGCCTTGCGCAGGTTCCAGACGTCCGTCTGATTTGCGGTGTCGAGGACCTTTGTTGTCGCAAATGATGATGAAATGACGTTGGCATCGGCCGCCAGATCATCCATTCGCGATGCCAAGGTGCTGTCGTCATCATCCTGGAACTCAACGATAAGAATGTCCGCCGGGTCGCCGTGCAGGAAATCGCAGCTCGTGCGCAGCGCCGGGTTGGCCCGACCGGCGTCGAGAATCAACCGATCAATCAGCTCGACGGCGGCGGGCTTGTGACGCAGGATGGCCGGTGCCGCGCTTAGCGCATCGAACACGTGCTTGAAATGCAGAATGACAAGGCCCGTATGTCTCGGAACCGGAGTGAGTTTCAGTTTCGCCCGAACGACGATGCCTAGCGTCCCTTCGCTCCCGCAGAGAATCTTGACTGCATCGGCGTGACTGCCCGGTCGCCCCAGGCGATCAAGACCATATCCTGCGTTGCTACGCAAAATCTTTGGGAAACGTCGCTCAATCTCGCTGAAATACTCGTCGCGGATCTGTGCCAGACCACGTTCAATTCGCCTCGTACGGGCTTCTCTGTTTGGGCCACCTGCGTCGGATGGCCCAATCGGCTCGCCGAACGTGACGATTTCACCGTCAGCGAGTACTACCGTCAGTTCGAGCACGTGATCGACTGTTCGACCGTGGATGATTGAACGGGCTCCGCAGGAGTTGTTGGCGATCATTCCGCCGACCGTCGCGCGGCTGCTTGTGGCTACGTCCGGTGCGAACTGCAACTCATGCGGTGCGAGATGAGCGTTGAGTTCATCCAGAACGACGCCGGGTTCAACCTCGATCGTACGGGCGTCGGGGTCAAAGGCGCCGATGCGGTTCATATAGCGTGAGAGGTCAAGCTGCACACCAGCCCCGACCGTCCCGCCGGTCAGCCCCGTTCCAGCGCCACGCGGGATGATCGAAACGCCGGCCTTGTGACACGCTTCGACGGTCGACACGACGTCATCCACATCCTTCGGTAGTACGACGCCGATGGGTGTTATCTCATAGATACTCGCGTCGGTGGCGTAGATCGTGCGGTATAATGCGTCGAAGCGGACACCCCCTTTGATCGTCGCGCGCAGCGTCTCCGCCAGCGCGCGTCTCGGTTCGGCATCGATCCCTGCCTGGGGCAGTGCGCGCTTCAAGCTGAGTTACTCCTTGAGTGAGAAAGTGGCCCGTGCGAGTGCCAGTTTGCGGTAGACATCGGCGGTGCACTCAGCCATGCGACTTATGGTATGATGTGTGCGGACGTACTCTCTGGCGGACGTTGCGAGGTGCCGGGTGCCCGATCGGTCACGGAGGAGCTGCTCGATCGTGTTGGCGAGCGGTTCCGCCTCAGCTTTCTCACAAATGACGGCCGTCTCACCGTTGCGAAAGTGATCGCAGATCGAACTCGCCAGTGTAACAACAGCCATCCCGGCACCCATCGCCTGCAGACCGTCGTCGGTAAAGGCGGTGGCCTTGGACGGTCGCACGAAAATGTCGGCGTTCTGCAAGATCTGGTTGAGGCCCTCCACGGGGTGAGCGAAGGTGACGCACGACAAGAGCTTGCGCTCGTGGATCATGCGACGCAACACTGATTCCTGCCGACCGGCGCCCAGCAGGAACAGCATGAACGCATGTTCGCGCTTTCGCAGATAATTCACAGCCTTGATCAGCCGATCCACGCCCGAACCACGTTCGAACGGCGAAAAACACAGCAACGTCGGAATCCGTTGCGGATCGGCAAAACACGCGATCCGCTGCGATGCCAGCACACCGGGGCGGATCACGTTGATTCGGTCTTCCGGGATCTTCAACTGCTCTTCGAGTACCGTTGCCAGCGCCGGACTGAGCACGACAAACCGCCCGACAAGCGGTCCGGCGAAGTTGGCGATCGCGTCACAGTCCTTCAACGACGTCACCTGGAAAACGAGATCGGTATCGAACGCCTCCGCGATCGCACCCGCTACACGATAAGAAGCGCCCGATAGGGCGTGGACAACCGTCGGCGGTCGGGACGACAGGGTATCCAGAAGCGCTTCCGTCCTCCGCTCGGCTACGGGCCAGCCGATTCTCTGGTGGACCACCGTTTGGACAGGTCCCAACGCGAGTTTCTCGACGCTCGGATCGCAGCTTAGGAGTCGGAGGTTGACGGCTTGATCGACGAGCCCGACCGACAGGTGCCGAAGCACCCTGCCAAACCGGTCGAACGCCTCGCGATCGACGCACAGTACGGCGTTGACCGGCAACACGCCTTGGTTTTCCGCCACATCCGACACAAACATCATAACAACCCTGCTCCCGCCGCCTGTCAACCGCACAAAGTGGAATCGCTTGGATCAATGGCCAGCGCCGCCAGCGTGCTTTATACTGCTGCCTGGGGTGAACACTAAACGCACTGCGTTGGTGAGGATTACTCGTGAAGGTTGTGCACGGTCTTGAGGCGCTCGATCCACCGCTGGCCCATTCGGTGTTGACGGTCGGCAACTTTGACGGGGTGCATCGCGCACACCAGCAACTCCTCGCCCAGGCAGGTATGTTCGCCGCCGACACGGGCGGGCCGGTCGTGGTGCTGACATTCGAGCCCCACCCACTGACCGTAGTTACGCCCTCGAAGGCACCGCAGCGATTGTCGTTGCCCGACGAGAAGCTGCGGCGGCTGGCTGATGCCGGCGCGGACATCACCGTGGTTGCGAAAAGTGACCCAAGTCTATTGGGTCTCACTGCGGAGCGCTTCGTGGAAGAGGTTATTGTTCGGCGGTTTCACCCCACTCATATCGTCGAAGGGCCTTCGTTCGGCTTTGGCAGGGGTAGAAAGGGAACGCCAAAGCTGCTGCGGCGCGTCGCGGCCCGTTTCGGATGCGATGTCCACATCGTCGAACCCATTATGTTGCAGATCGACGAGGGCGAAACGCTGATGATCTCAAGTTCGCTGATCCGGCGGCTGTTGGCCGAAGGGAAGGTCCGCCGGGCGGCGCTGTGCCTGGTACGTCCCTATACGCTGATCGGTGAGGTAGTCAAGGGGAATCGCCGGGGCCGGACGATCGGCTTCCCCACGGTAAACATCGCCGTCATTGACCAGCTTGTCCCAGGGGAGGGCGTTTACGCCGGGCGGGCCGTACTGGGAAATGACATACTCATGGCAGCGATCAGCATCGGACACACCCCGACTTTTGGAGGCACCGAACAACAGGTCGAAGCGCACCTGCTCGACTTCAACGGTGATTTGTACGGCCGGCCGATCCGGATCGAGTTCGAACGTCGCCTGCGCGACCAGCGTACGTTCGACTCACCAGAGACGCTGATCGAGCAGTTACATCGCGACATCGAGGCCGTGCGCGGCGGTGCGGGTGGTTCTCGAACCGACGCACGGAACGGAAAGGCACGGGCGTCATGAGTGCCCTGGACGCGAAGGCATTCACCGAGGCGGCCGCCAAGGTCTTATCGTGGAAACGCCCGTTGCTGATTTCCCACGCAAATCCCGACGGCGATGCCCTCGGCTCACTGGTCGCGATGCGGACCCTGCTTTGCTCGAGTGGTATCGACGCGACGATACTGCTGTTTCGCGCGGTTCCGGATCGATACGCCCTTTTCCACCAATACCAAGCGATGTCCGTGCTCGGTCGCGACATCCGTGAAGCGGAGCTGGCCGGGTTCGACGGAATCATCCTGCTCGATACCTGCACTTACATACAGGTCGATCCGATCGCCGATTGGTTCCACGCCGCCACCGTGGAGAAGATCGCGATCGATCACCACATCACGCGCGAGGACGTGGCGGACCTTTACCTGATTGACGAGTCCGCCGCCGCGACCTGCCTGATCATTTACGACTGGGCGAAAGCGGTGGATTGGCCGATCGATGCCGAAACCTGCGAGGCCATGTTTGTCGGCATGGCCATGGACACCGGTTGGTTCAGGTACTCCAACACGGATGGTCGAGTCCTCGCGGCTGCGGCTGATCTGGTCGCTCGCGGAGCTGATGCGCACAATCTGTATGAGCGGTTATACCTGTGTGAGACGCCCGCCCGCGTGCGATTGCTTGGCGCGGCTTTGTCCACGCTTGAGCTGCTGCTTGATGATCACCTCGCCGTCATGACTCTATCAGCCGAGGCCATCGCGGGCGCGGGAGCTACAAGGAATGACACCGAGGACATAGTCAATGAGCCGATGCGCATCGGTTCGGTTGTCGTGTCCGTTCTGCTAGTGGAAGCCGGCGACGGCAACATCCGCGTCAATTTCCGGAGCAAACCACCAGTTCAAGACGCCGCGGACGCGGGCGGGCGCCCCATCCCTCCGAGCCAAAGACGTCGGACGGACATCGACGTCGCCAAGATCGCCCAATCCTTCGACGGCGGCGGCCACACCCGTGCCGCTGGTGCACGGATCGCCGGATCTTTAACAGACGTTCATAGACGGATCGTCGACCATGTTCGCGACGTACTCTCGGCATAGCCCCATCTGTCCGTCTGAAAACGTATCAATCGCGCCACTCCTGTGATTTCAATTGACAGAGTGGGACGGGCTTGTGTACGCTCAGTTCCGGGACAACGGAGATTCGGCTTGGCCAGGGGATCGTTGAACGAGTGGCCTGAACCATCGATTGCCGTTGAAGGGGAGAGGATTATGCACGAGCAACTCAGAGTACGAGTTACTGTTAGCGTGTTGGCATGGCTCTTGGGTGCAACAGCTGTTTTCGCGCAGAATCCTGGAGACGCCCCCCGCGAGCGGGCGCGGCAGGACGGGCGGTTCATAAACAGGCTGCGTTGGACCTCCCCACACGGGGAGCTGCCTGGCACATATGCCGAGTACCTACGCCGCCATCCGCTCAAGTCAACTCGTTTCTCGAACCGCCGCGTGATACCCGTGCTCAATCCTCTGGGGCCCCGTGCACAACGGGCTCCGTTGATCGCAATCCTGGTAGATGGTGATCTGTACGCTGCGATTACGTCAAGTCTGAGCCAATACATCGCGGATCTGACGCTGGAGGATTTGGATACATCCCGAGCCGATGTCGGCGACACAATGGACCGTAGGCACCAGATGACGCCGCGTGAGTTGGAGTGGGCGGCGGGCAAGGAACGGTGAGGTGGGCAACGGCACCGGATTGCGATATCAGTGCCGCTTCAATTTTGCCGTCAGAGCAGTTGGGTAGACGACCGTGCACGTGACATCACCGTGACAAGCAAGCAACGGTACGCAATCGTGACACCATGTGCACAGATTTGGACCACCCTTCCAAAGTAGAAGTGGCCCGGCGTTTCAGTTTTGCAACGCGCGTTATCCGGTTATCATCTACGTGCACAGCGTGGAGGCGCACGGCGTTACGGGAGGGCGATCTTGCACCTGCCCCTTTGTGCACGGATAAGCCCCCGGAGGATCAAATGACCAGCGGCTCAGAATCGGCAACGGCGACCGTAACGCTCACCAACACGTTTGGGTTGCATAGTCGCTCCGCCTGCAAATTCGCAGATACGGCAAAACGCTACCGGGGCTGCAGAATACGCGTCACGTGCGCGGGCAACGAGTGCGACGGGAAGAGTACGATTGACCTGACGACCCTTGGTGCCCGCTGTGGCGCTATTATCAGAATGGAAGCTGACGGCGATGAGGCCTCGGAGGCTGTCGCGGCGCTCCGCGAACTTGTTGACAACCGTTTCGGCGAAACCGCAGTCGTCACGGGGTTCTTGGACCCAGCGTGTGTCAAGGTGCCCTTGCTTGGAGAGACCCGTGAGGATGTAATACAAGAACTGATGGATCTGATCGACCGCCGACACAACGTGACGTGCGCCGATCGGCTTGTTTCGCAGGCGATGAAGAGAGAGATAATTGAGCCGGGGGGGACATCAGTAGCGCTTGGCATTGCGTTTCCGCATGCCAAGGAACCAGAATGTCCCGGTCTGTTCGCCGCAATGGGGCGCCTGCAAATGCCGATTGACTGGGGAGCTATAGACGGCAAACCAGTCTGGATTGTCTACCTGACCGTTGGTCCTGACGAGAGCTACCAGCGAGCGATAGAGGACATGTCACGTGTATTGAGCTGTCCATCCGCTCGCCAGCGGGTTATCACGGCCCCCAGTGCTTACGAACTATATAAGGCGATAGACGAAGAAACGGACGCCCTGACTCAGGCCATCAGCAAGGAGGTGCCGCGCGGTAAGTCCGCTTGACTCGACCTCTGGTGCTGCTGTCTTTCTAATGGCGTAGATCAATGGCCTTTGATGATACTCTGCGGAATGCCTGTGTTAAGGCCCCGATGCGGGCCACGAGCAAGCCCACAGCAATAGAGGAACTTTGTTCGCTGATTGCCAAAAGGCTGGGATTAACGCCGCAATCGGACCAACTGTCCGATGCCGTCAAGCGGCGAGAGCGTGAGGGAGGTGCGCACGAGCTAGGAGCGGTCGTATTCCCTCATGCAAAAAGTCCGCTGATCGGAAGTCCGACTCTCGCCATCGGAAAGTGTCCGCGCCCCATGGACTGGGAAGGGAAAGGCGTGTCCGACATCAAGCTAGTGTGTCTGCTAATTGTCCCAGAAGGTGACACACCCGACGCACTAGTGAACCCGCTGATGAAAATGCTGAACAACAATGCGGTAGTTGATCGCCTGCACCAATGCGCGACGGAAACGGATTTTCACAACTTCTTTCGACGCGTCGGTGTCGATCTGGATATCCCGGTGGGATTCAGCCCTGAGAAGCTGATCGGTAAGCAACCGGATACTATTCAGACGATGGCTTGGGCGCCGGAAGGTGACGCTCTCGCATCGGCAACCGCTCATCGTGATCACATTATTCGTGTTTGGAGAGATAATGGAGATCTTTACGCTGAGTTGAAGGGACATCAGGCAACCGTGTTGAACCTCGCATGGTCTTCGGACGGTGAGTACATAGCGACCGGCGCGGAAGACAAGACGGCGCGCATCTGGCGGCTTGCGGACCGCACGACCGTGCGAGTGATCGACGCCTACGCGATAGTGCACGGTCTCGCTTGGTCGCCGGATAACATGACGCTTGCCCTGGCTGGTCACCTCGGTGTGCGCCTCTGGGACACCAAGTCTTGGCAACAGAAGCAGGTTCTCGCAGGATCCAATATCGTACCGCCATTCTGTGTGTGTTGGTCCCCGGATGGTACGTTGCTTGCTGCGGGGGGTGGCCGAGGGTATGCAGCTGTTCAATTGTGGGAAGGTGAGAGCCCGAGAACAGTTGACCGCTTGGAGCGTGGGAAGGAACCTCTTCTTGCAATCGCATGGTCGCCGGATAGTCGGCTCCTCGCGGTCGGCGATTACGGTGGAGTTATCGACGTGTGGGACCGATCGAATTGGCGAAAGCCAAGAGAATCGATACACGCGCACAATGGTCAGATTACGAGCCTCGACTTCTCTCACGACGGATCCTACCTGGCGTGCAAGTCCGATGACGGAACAGTCAAGCTTTGGGAAACTCGAGAGTGGAGAGAGGCGGCAATGTTGCTCGATCCGACGACCGACAACATCTGGGGCCCGCTGTCCTTTCATCCCAAGCGCCTGCGACTTGCGACGCTCGGCGGGCTGGCCGATTCGATTCGTATCTGGAGGATCAATCCGACAGAAATGACGGGAGGAGCAGCAGCTGGGCCAGTCGCACCACCCACAGAGTCGATTGAGATACCGGGTGCGATGATCAAAGCAGTTTCTAACGAACGAGCCGTTCTCTTTGCCGGCGCAGGCATGTCAGCGGGCTGGCTTGGTGTTACCACAGCGCACCTCATGGAAGAACTCGCTGCGGAGATTAGGCACGATTATAAGGATTATGACGTTGAGGATCGCCCCTTCGAAGTCGTTGCAGATGAGTACGCAGCTATCTTCGGGCTGGAGGAGTTAGCCAACAGGATTTCCGACCTCATTCCACGGGATCGTGACGCATCTCCCCAGCATATCGCAGCCGCCCGTGCCTTCAAGATTATCATCACGACGAATTGGGATCTCCTGTTTGAGGACGCGTACAAGAACACGGGAAATCCCGCCCGGACGATATCTTCGAATGATGATGTGGACGGATTTCGCTCTGATCGAACCGCAGTGATCAAGATGCATGGCTCGGCTGACAGGCCGGCCACCTTGGTTGCAACAGCATATCAGTACGAGCTGTATCACCTATCCCACGCAAGACTGCTGGAGCGAGTCGCAGAGCTGTTGCGCGATAAGGTCGTACTTTTTGCCGGCTATGGGCTGCGTGACGAACACGTCCGGCGTTTGGTGTCATCAATCCGCCACAATCAGGATCGCTGGGCCAAACGTGCGTATGCGGTTGGCTTCTTCGACGGGGTTCGAACCAAGTTGCTCCAGAGCCGGGGTATTGAGGTGATCAAGTGCGATGTTGCGGCGTTTCTGCCTGAATTGGAGCGGCGTGCTGAAGCTGCCAAAGGAATCTGACACTATTGAGTCACAGCCTTACTGGGAAACGTTCGGGTGGCACAGTCTAACTTGTTTAGGCCGTGCAGGCGCCGTTCCGACGGCCAAGCTTCGCTTGACCATGCCATTCGTTCGACGGTCAACTCCTTTCTCTGGGGCACGCCCCACCGCCTGCGTCGTCTCGTGGCTGATACTTCCGATCTCGCCGCAGGTGCAAACATAGCCGCCCGCGCGAACGCGAGGACGGCGAACAGGTTGTCGCCTGCCATCCCAGTAGATGGAGCCCTGTTCGCTGCCCGCCCGGGCGGCCTCGCATTCGCGGTCGCGCTGATAGCGAAGCCCGCAGAGGGCTTCCACCTCCTGGTCGAACATGTCATAGACCAGGCCGACCATGGCCTCGTGGAGCTGTCCGCGGAGAGTTCGCCGGATCAGTTCTCGCGGCGAGCCGACCACAACCTGTGATTTGCGTGAGCCTGTTTTTGTCTTACACTTCTTCATCGGGGTTCCTCCTTCTTTTAGAAGATTTTCGCACTGGGATTTTCCCAGCGGGAACCCCTCTCTTCAAATTTCAACGATTAACCGGACATGTTCAAAATCCACGGTCCCGGTGTCGACCCGCCGGACGTGGCCGCGATCGCCGCTGACGGGCCCCTCATAGTCCAGAAAGCCCTTGCGGTGGTCGGCGAGCCGTTTCGCGGGGATGGGTAGGCTGGACCGGTCGACCGGCTCCCTAGCGAGCTGCCAGGTCAGCAGAACGTCGCCCCGCTCAAGCATCAGGTCCCAGTGCTCGCCATCGGCGACCTGGTGATGTAGAATGACGAAGCGACTAGGCATGGGACATTACATCCGACCTGGTGGCATGGACATCTGTGTATCGACTCTCACGAGGTTATGAGGTTAGAGCCATGAACGACCTGCGAAAGAGGGCGCGGTTAGGTTTTCCCCTTATTCTTGCCGCCGCCTGCGTGCTGTCGGGCCTGCTGCCCGGATGCGGCCCTAATTATCGTCAGTTGCGCTATGAGGGTCAAAAGGCGATGCTGAAGGACAGTTACTGGCCTGCTCGTTACTTCTTCCGGCAAGCTGACGAGCTCAAGCCCCGGCAAATCGAGAACCTCCACGACTTGGCTGTGTGTAGCGTCATGCTGGCCCGGAAGAGGTTCGAGGAGATGAATCATGCCGCCGCTATGCGCGAACTCGACTCCGCCATCGGGTTTTATTCCCAGGCGCTCGACGTGCACCCGGGACATCAGGCCTCGATCGAGGGCAAGAATATCGCCCTGGAGCTCAAGGGGCAGTTTGACGAGGCGCTCAAGCACGCCGAGTGGGCGGCCGAGTTCGTAGGACCCTCCGCTAAGCAGTACGTCTTCCTGGCCAAGGAACTCGAGCAGCGGGGCGATGTGGATGGGGCGCTGCTGCGCTATCGCCAGGCTGTCGCCATGGAACCCGACAATCCCGAGGCCCACGTGGCCTTCGCCCGATTCCTATTGCGGCACCACAATGAACGGATGGCCATCCATCATCTGCAGGCAGCCTATCACCTGAACCCTCTCGATGAGTGGGTCGTCGATCAGCTTGCCTCCCGCAGCGCCCTGCCGCCGCTCGTGCCCAAGTCGGGTACGACACCGTAGTGTCGTGTTCGGGAAGTCCTGCGAATACCTGAGCCACTGGCTTTAGCCTGCGCGGAGTTGTGCACGCGGTTGTCCCAACGAGGACCACGTGGGACAGGTTTTCCAGCCTTTCTACGTACGTTGACGAGCACAACGAGCATCCGCGATCCTTCACCTAAACAGCCAAGGCGGAAGACATCCCGGCCAAAGTACGCCGGGCGCGGGCCGTTCTGGATAAGATGCAAACAGCATGAATCAGACCACTAGCGCTCATCCTGTGATGATCCACGCTTCTTGTCTTTCGCCCCGGATGTCGGCTTGGCGCGTCTGACTGCTGGGGCCGGTTTGCCGTTGTCGGGTCCGGCCACGATCACTTGGACGACCAGGGTCACGTAGGGTTCGGTGGACCGGTCGACGACGAGTCCACCGGCAGGTCGAGCATCACGTGCTTCCGTTTCCGCCCGGTATGTTGGTGCTTCTTCGGCAGTGCTTTCCGGGACGTTGGCCAATTTGTCGCGGCGTCGCCACGACTCATCGAGCGCCTTCTTCCGGCGGTCAACCAGCGACGGCCGTTCCGCAGGGGCCGGAGCGCTGCGCTTCCTCTTGCCCTCTTTGCCGTGAATCCTCATATCTTCCCAAGCGGCCTGTTCAGCCATCCGGGTTTCGGGTTCGCCGGCGTCGGCGATGGCTGTCCCGGTGAGATCGGGAAGCTCTTGCGTTTCAGCATCAGCGGTATCTGCATCGGATTCTCGTGTCGGCGCGAGCGACAGAATCTTAGGATCCAGCCCTATCGCCTCGAACAGCCCATCAAAGAGATCGTCCTTCCGCGCGGGCGGTTGACCGGGTGAAGCCCAAGCCGCTTCATCCCGTTCTATTGCTTCCGCCTCACGTCTGTCACCAACGATACGGCGTGTCGCGACGGCTGGGACCGGCTCCTCAAAACCGTATAGGGCGGTTCGCGCCCTCTCCAGCCCACGGATGGAAAACGGGCCGGCGACGAGTGCTACGCTATCGCTTGCGGGTGCAACTCGGGCGAGCTCATCCATCATGCCGTCGAGCTCGCGACGCGAAGCGCGCATGAGAATTTGCCGCTGGTTGGTCTCGGTGAAGTTTGTACTCGGATCGCCCGGATAATAGAAGCTGCCCGCAGGCGCCGCCTTGCCCGCGTCGTCCGGCATCTTGTCGGACAGATTGACCGCGTGGCGTTCCGCGAGATAGGCCGTCAACCGCTCTGTGACGGCGTCGCGCTGCACCTCATTCTGCACAGTCACCTTGAGTCGGACCGTTTCGTTGGCGAATGCATGGGTTCGAACTGAGGCCGCGCCGAGACCGGCCCCGAACTTCCGACCGATATCCGCCGTTGCGAGAAGACTTGATCGCTCGTCGCTCTTGGCGGCGGTTGATGCGATCCCGGTTCTTTCCCGTCGCGTTCTGGACGTCTCACGCCGGTCCTTAAGACGTGACACCATCTTGACATCGCCGAGTTCGCCCGCCTCGATGTCTGTTGACTTTTCCGGTGCGAGGGCCAACCGTTCTTGGCGCAGTGGTGTGTCCGGCTCGCGGTCGCCGATGAGAAATGGAAGGCCGATGGCGAGCAGGCAGATCGCGGCAGCCATGGACACCAACGCGAAAATCGGGCTTCTTCGACCGCCCAGGCGCTCCTGTGGAGCGTCCGGCTCACCCAGCAGTTCGGACCGTTCCACGTGGAGCATTGCGTCCTCGGAGATTGAGGTGGGTGCTCGATGCCGCGGAAGTGAGGAGACAAGATCGGCCGTGCGGCGCAGTTCCTCCAAAAGCCGCCGCGCGGACTCGTCTTCCCGCAGTCGGCGCTCGATCAGCTCCTCTTGCTCGCGGTTGAGTTCGCCGTCGAGATAGGAGGACAGCCACTCACCAAGTTCTTCTCGATTAATGTCCGACATAGAGTGAACGCACCTACTCGTCACCAGTAACTGCCGGGCGGACGGTCTGATAAAGCGACATTCGTGCCCGGTGAAGTCGCGACTTCACCGTACCCGGCGGGATCTGGAGAATCTCACTGATTTCCCGGTAGTCGAATCCTTCAATGTCGCGCAAAACGACTACCGCGCGTTGGTCATCATCGAGATCTTGGAGCGCACGTGCGACAACACCCTGCAGTTCGGTCTCGCTCGCCGCGCGGGCGGGATCGTCATCCTGCCCCCGGTTCACCCGCCTGGAAAGATCCTTCGCCTGCGACCCCGCCGGATGAGGTCCTTGCTCAAACGAAAACTCCCGCCGCCGCTGAGTCTGTCGGCGGTGGGACAGTGCCAGGTTGACCGCAACCCGGAAGATCCACGTGTAGAACCCGCTCTGCCCTCGGAAACCGGCGAGACCTTCGTAAGCCTTTAGAAAGGCCTCCTGAGTCAGATCACGGGCGTCTTCCAGATGCCCGCAGATTCTCCAGCACGCATTGAACACGCGGTCCTGGTATTTGCGCACCAACTCCCCGTACGCCTCGGTCTTACCAGCCTTGACCTTCTCGATAAGCTCGAAGTCCTCCAACGGTACCGGGCGGGGTATCCTCCCCGAAGTCACCTGCCTCCTTGAATTTGGACGCCTAGCCACCGCAAAGGTTCCCGAATGTGGAGTGATTTATCGGGCGTACCGTTACGCACACCCACACCCTATCATGTCCCCTGGCTCTGCGCGGGTCAACGAGTGCGCTCGATGACAGCCGGCCCCGGCAGAAGAAAAGAAAAAAACGGGAATTTCGGAGTGATCCCTTCTTGACACGCTGCCGTTATATCCTATTATCCGGATAGTTAGATATTCCAATGGATCGGCATTTGGGTGCTCGGTGATGGAACCGGAAGCGGTGCTCAAGGCTATGGCGGATCGAACGCGGGAGCGGACGCTCGGTGCGTTGCACAGGCATGAGCTGAGTGTCTCGGAACTCGTGGAGGTGCTCAACCAACCTCAGTCGACCGTCTCGCGACACTTGAAGATTCTGCGTAACGCCGGGCTCATCCGCGATCGTCGGGACGGGAACACGGTTCTATATTCGGTGTCCACCCCGCAGCGCAACGGCACGGTCTCGGACTTAACTGCCCGGCTACTTGCTTGGATCGCCGAGCAGCCCCTGGCTGATTCGATTGAGTCGCGTCTGGAGGCGGTGATTCGCCGGCGTCACGACATGAGCCATTGGTTTTTTGAGCGCGTCGGTCGTCAATGGGACGTGTTGCGCGAGGAGAGTTTCGGGTCGAGTTTTCATCTGGAGGCCTTTATCGGCCTGCTACCGCCTTCGTGGACCGTAGCGGATATCGGGACGGGTACGGGGTATCTCTTACCGACGCTCGCGCGACACTTTGAGCGGATCATTGGTGTCGAACCGGTCGACAAAATGTTCGAGGCGGCCCGTCACCGACTCGAGTACTACGGGATCGACAACGTTGAGCTGCGCTGCGGCGACCTGGCGAAGTTGCCGATCCCGGATGAATCGGTTGACCTGGCCGTCGCCGTGCTGGTCCTGCATCATGTGCCGACGCCAAGGGATGCGATCGCGGAGTTGCGCCGGATCGTAGCGGCCGGCGGGTGTGTACTGATCGTCGAGCAGACCGCACATGATAATGAAGCGTTCCATGATCGGATGCAGGATCGGTGGTGGGGCTTTGAACCGGACGATGTTCTTGGATTACTGGAATCAATGGGTTTCGATGAGGTTCGATCTCGCCGGCTTGTTACGGTGAAGCGGGCCGACGACGCGCCTGAGTTGTTCGTGATTACGGCACGCGTCGGGAAGCAATACGACTCCGAGAATGAGTAGGGATACTGTAAGTGCCAGAATAGTGGCATGAACAAAGGGAGATGGCGATGACAACAGCGGTTCAGGAGTACAAAATCGCGGATCTGGGTCTGGCGGACTTCGGGCGAAGGGAGATGATCCTGGCCGAGCACGAGATGCCGGGCCTGATGGCGATTCGCAAGGAATACGGTGCAAACAAGCCTCTAGCCGGCGCCCGCATCACGGGTTCGCTGCACATGACAATTCAGACGGCCGTGCTGATCGAAACGCTGGTCAAGCTCGGCGCCGACGTGCGGTGGGCAAGCTGCAATATCTTCAGTACGCAGGACCACGCTGCGGCTGCGATCGCCAAGGCAGGTATCCCCGTCTTCGCGTGGAAAGGGGAGACACTTGAAGACTACTGGTGCTGTACTAGTCAGGCCCTGGCGTTTTCCGACGGCGGACCGACGACGATCGTCGATGACGGCGGCGACGCGACGCTCCTGGCCCACCTCGGGTATGAGGCCGAGAACGCCTACGCCAAGGACGGAACGCTGCCCGACCACGATTCGGCGGACAATGAGGAGATGGCCGTCATCCTCAAGCTCCTCCGCGATGAGCTGACAAACGATCCGCAGCGGTGGCACCGCGTGGCACAACGCGCCGTCGGCGTCAGTGAGGAGACCACGACAGGTGTGAACCGCCTTTATAAACGTGCCAGGGAAGGCACGCTCCTGTTCCCGGCCATCAACGTCAACGACAGCGTCACCAAGAGCAAGTTCGACAACCTCTACGGTTGCCGCCATTCGCTGGTGGACGGTGTGATGAGGGCAACCGACGTGATGCTGTCGGGCAAGGTGGCCGTTGTATGCGGCTATGGCGACGTGGGCAAGGGATGCGCCCAGAGCTTACGTGCACAAGGGTGTCGCGTCATTGTCACCGAAATCGACCCGATCTGTGCGTTGCAGGCTTGCATGGAGGGGTATGAGGTCAGGACGTTGGAGGATGTCGTCGAGACGGCTGACCTCTTCGTCACCGCGACGGGAAACACGAGTGTCATCATGGCGTCGCACATGACCAGGATGAAAAAGCAGGCGATCGTCTGCAACATCGGACACTTCGACAATGAGATCGACATGGCCGGTCTGAAGAAGGTGCCCGGCATCGTCAAGGAGAACGTCAAGCCGCAGGTCGACAAGTGGATACTCCCTGACGGTCGCTACATCATCGTCCTGGCGGAAGGGCGCCTTGTGAACCTCGGCTGTGCGACGGGCCACCCCAGCTTCGTGATGAGCAACAGCTTCACCAACCAGGTGCTCGCCCAGATCGAGCTGTACTGCAACCAAGATAAGTACGACAAACAGGTCTATGTCCTGCCTAAGCATCTTGACGAGATGGTGGCACGAATGCACCTGGATCAACTTGGCGCCGAACTCACCACACTACGTCCGGAGCAAGCGGAGTACATCGGGTACCCGATCAACGGCCCCTACAAACCGGAGCATTACAGGTATTAGACCAAGTTTCGTTTTCGTGTAGCGCAATTGACATTTCGCGAATTGTGGAGCGATTCTTGACGGGCTTTGCCTGTCTGAAATGGCAAGTATCAGCCCGCGCGGTTTTCCGGCCTCGTTTCAAGCGTGCCGCGTCGTTCGATCACCGGGAGCGGTACATCGTCGTCCCTGCCACTTCCGCAATTCCACGACGAGAGGGACACATAGCAACGCGCGTGGAAGTCGGGATCGCGGAGGAGTCACACCGCGAGATTGGTGATCGCGCCGTGCTGCTAACGATTACTCCAATGCCGGAGACAGAACATACGCGGTGACGCCTACGCTCGCTTTGTTTGTGCCAGCCAGCCTGTGAAAAGTTGGCGCTGCCCTACTACTGGCCACTCCCTAGGTACGGTGCACACAGAGACGCCAACAGGTCAAGCGGAGGTCGAGCTTTTTGCCTACACCCGGGACATCAGGTGTTCTAGGAGTGTTGTTAGCGCGATCTGGCGGCGTCGGGTTACTCCATATGGGACACGCTGGCGCCTGGAGGCAGACAGATGCGGTGATTCTTGCCCGTGTGTTTGCGACCGGCCCAGGAAAAAAACTCACAACATTGCACTTGCTTCGGTAATCGCGGCGGTTAAAATGGTAATTTGTATTTGGCGCCTGGACGTGGGAAGGGAAGCCCACCCCAACGGTGCGTGCGAGTTTTCGGGCGCAGCACGCGTCAAGTCATACGTGCTCGGAGAGTTCTGGAAATCTAAGCATCCGAAGGCCCTGAAGCCCGCGTGCGGAGTGCGAACAGAAGAGACGGTCCCGGCAGCGATGGGGTGATAGTCCCAGCGGCTCAACCTCACGGTGGGTAACGATAGGCGGTGTGGGCCAAAGAATGACCGGCCGGGAGCAGCGCCAGACTCCTTCCGGCCGGTTGCACAAGCAAGCGTGGGCATCACCCTTCGCTGGGCGCACCCTCACTACGCTTCTATTGTATCTCCTAGTCTGTATACGCGTCAAGGTGGGTTATAACGCAGAGCATGTATTCGATTAGGAAGCCAGCCGGCTTATGAGAGACGTCTGTGCCGAGGGTCATGCTTTCCGGCGTTGTGCTTGGGGCGAAAGGCGAGTGTCAAATGCGGCGGCCGCTGGTGCTTCTGTTGGAGTGAGCCGCCATTGCCAGAGCCGTGAGCTAAGCATCAATGCGTTAATAGACATGGTTCGACCGCCGTTCGCAGTTCTACCAAGGGCACATTGACATGCAGGCTGCTCGGTGGCGACACACATGCGAAACGGTTGAGCGCCAGGTTCAGATTCGACGATATCAACCGCACAGGCACGTGTTCACTAGTGCGTGGCCGGGCGTGCCCGCGTTCGGTCATGGCGGTCGACCTGGTGTTAGACCACGATCCACGTGGGGCCGATAGTCGACCGAAGTGGGCTTGGATAAGATGGATGTAAGCCGCCGATCGAAAGGATTCGGCAGGGGGAGATTTATGGGCCTCGGCCTTTTCTCGGCCGTGGTTCTTCGGCTGGTACAGCCTGAGGCCAGGCGGTCGCAGTTGTGTTGGTGAAATGGATCACCCCTTTGTGATGCAGAGAAGGGGCGGTTCTTGAATCATAAGCTACTGTTTTTCAAGGGATTGCGCAAGAAATGGTGATCAAACCGACGGGGACGGAGTCTAGGTGGACTCCGTGCCGGCCGTGCGACGGATAGGCTATTGTGTACCTGTTGTCCCGCTTCTGAGCATTGCTCTGCGGGTCTCTTGCGTTTGTGTGCGGTTTGTTTTCACAGGCATAAAAGCTCGACGGGCGCGCACCTGGAACTACGAGCACGATATGGATCATAAAACCATGATTCTTGTTCACGATTTCCTAACCTCGAGCACGCGGCGTTGGCCGGAGAAACCGGCGCTGATCTGTAATGGGCAAGTTCACACTTTTGCCCAGGTCGACCGGGGTAGCGACCGCATCGCGTGCGAGCTGCAGCGGATGGGTGTTTTGCGCGGCGACCGGGTGGCGATCTTTGCGGAGAACTCCGCTGAGTTGGTGCTTTCGGTGTTCGCAATCCTCAAGGCCGGGGCCGTCTTCGTGCTGATCAACCCGACGACCAAGGCGCAGAAGTTGGAATACATACTCAACGATTGTGGGGCGCGCGCTTTGATAGCCCAGCCGAGGCTGGGGCGGATCGTGGATTCGGTCGTAGAGAAGGTTCCTTCTCTGCAAGCGGTCGCATGGACCGGCTCACCGCCCGAGAACGGACCACCGGGACGTGTGTTACCTGAGATCATAGCCGGCGTCCATGCCGCACCCGCTGATCCTGGCCTGATCGACAACGACCTATGCGCGATCATTTATACATCCGGATCAACCGGAAACCCCAAGGGAGTCATGCTGACCCATCGGAACATGACGAACACCGCATGGGCTATCTCGACGTATTTGGGAAACGTGCCGGAGGATGTGGTCATCTGTGTGCTGCCGCTGTCGTTCGATTATGGATTGTACCAGATCATCACCGGGGCGCGAGTTGGATTCACTGTCGTGCTCGAGCGATCTTTCGCTTTTCCATACCAGATCTTACAGCGGATCCAGGAACATCGCGTAACGGGCTTACCGGGTGTCCCGACCATATTTGCGACATTGCTGCAGATGGCCCCGTTTGACGGTCTTGATTTATCGTCGCTTCGATACTTCAGCAACACAGGCGCGGCTTTCCCGCCTGCTCATATACGTCGGCTGCAGAAGCTGTTTCCCAAGGCACAGGTCTTCTCGATGTACGGCCTGACCGAGTGTACGCGCGTAGCCTACCTGGATCCTGCCAGGCTAAATGGCAAGATCACCTCCGTCGGAACCGCCATGCCAAACGCCGAGGCCTATGTCGTTGACGAACAGGGCCGAAGGGTCGGCCCACAAGTTATTGGAGAACTTGTTGTTCGTGGCGCAAACGTCATGCGTGGATACTGGGGTAAGCCTGAGGAGACGCGTGAGTGCTTGCGGGACGGGGAAATAGCCGGTGAAAAGGTCCTGTATACCGGAGACCTCTTTTACACTGATGAGGAAGGCTTCCTCTACTTCGTCGGCCGAAAAGATGACGTCTTCAAGTGCAAGGGTGAGAAGGTTAGCCCCAAGGAGATTGAGGATGTTCTCTACGGCCTGGACGCGGTGGCCGAGGCTGCCGTCGTCGGCGTTGACGATCCCATCGATGGCCAAGCGATCAAGGTCATCGTGGTCCCCCGCGACGGTGCGATACTGACTCAACAGCAGATACGCCAGCACTGCCGCGCTAACCTTGAGAATTATATGATCCCTAAGTTCGTCGAGTTTTGCGAATCGCTGCCCAAGACCGATTCAGGAAAGATCAAGAGGCGGTAACGCGTCGCGCATAGGATTCTGACGAAATTCTGACGAGGATTGTGGTTGTTCAGAGGTTCTTCCCACCGCGGCGGGTATGCTTGACGGCATGTCAGCCCATGTTGCGATTGATGAGTGTGTGACGCATGTGTGGTATCGCCGGTGTGCTTCTTGAGCCGGGTCTGAACCCGGTACCCTTCGAGCAACTTCGCGCTATGGCGGCGATGCTGCGTCATCGCGGCCCGGATGGATATGGGTTATATCGTGATGACAGGGTGGGGCTGGCGCACACCCGCTTGAGCATTATCGATCTTACCGGCGGTGATCAACCGATCCACAACGAAGATTGTTCGGTGTGGATTACATACAACGGTGAGATATTCAACTACCTGGAGTTGCGCCGGGAATTGGAAAACTGCGGGCATCGCTTCTACACACATAGCGACACAGAAGTGATTGTTCACAGCTTCGAGGAATACGGTGAACAGGCCTGGGGCAAGCTCAACGGGCAGTTCGCGTTCGCCTTGTGGGACAACCGATCGCGGCGACTCTGGCTGGTTCGGGACCGCGTTGGGATCCTTCCCCTCTATTATGCCCGTGTTCCCGGTCGTGTGCTTTTTGCTTCCGAGGCAAAGGCGTTGTTCGCCAGTGGCTGCCTCGAACCACAGTTTGACGGTGTCGGTCTGGTGCAGGTGTTTTCGCGTTGGGCGGCGCCCTCCCCCTCAACGATTTTTCAGAAGGTTCGGAGTGTTTCGCCGGGCCGAGCCATCTCGTTCGACGAAAGTCTTACGGAGTGCGAAAGCACCTATTGGCAGCCGAACTTCGGAGAGAACCGGGAGCTGGCGGCGATATCCCTTGACGACGCTGTCGAGGGATTGGGTGAGCGGCTGGATCACGCTGTCAACTTACGATTGCGTGCGGATGTGCCCGTGGGGGCCTATCTCAGTGGCGGCTTGGACTCGTCCGTCATTGCGTGGCTAATCCGCCATACTGACCGCAGCCGGCTTCAGACCTTTGCCGTCCGTTTTGAGGATCCCGAGTTTGACGAGACAGTCCAGCAAAGGCGCATGGCGGAGCTGCTCGGTACCGAGCATCACGAGATTCTTTACCGAAGTGCGGACATCGGAGATGTCTTGCGCGAGGTCATCTGGCACTGTGAAACCCCTCTGTTGCGGACGGCCCCGGCACCACTCTTCATGCTCTCGCAGCTGGTCCGTTCCAATGGTATGAAAGTGGTCCTCACCGGCGAGGGAGCGGACGAGCTTCTTGCGGGCTATAACATTTTCAAGGAGGACAAGGTGCGAAGGTTCTGGGCCCGACAGCCTGATTCGACGGCCCGCCCGGCGCTGCTCGCCCGTTTGTATCCCTATGTCGGGCAGGGGCGTACACAATCGACCGGGCTTTGGCAGCAGTTCTTCCGTCGCGGACTGACCGAAGTGGACCACCCGTTCTACTCACATATGGTGCGATGGCGGAACACTGCCTGGGCTCTGCGGTTCTTGTCTCCGAATCTACGCAACGGCATCGACGAGAGTTAGATCGAAGCGGATCTGGAGCGAATGATGCCCACTGGATGGCACGAATGGAGATCCCTCTCGCGCGCCCAGTTGATCGAGATCACCACATTCATGAGTTCGTATCTCCTTAGTTGTCAGGGCGATCGAGTTGCCATGGGGCACAGTGTAGAGGTCCGGTATCCCTTTTTGGATCCCGAGGTCGTTGACTTCTGCGCCGGTTTGCCCGCGCATACAAAGCTCTGCGGACTGCGAGACAAGGTGGCGTTGCGAAACCTTGCTGCTGGTCACCTTCCCCGCGACATCTGGCAGCGCCCCAAACAGCCCTACCGCGCGCCGATGACCCGCACATTGTTCGGCGTCGCGTCGCCGGACTTCGTCCAGGAGCTGATGTCGCCACCATACCTCGCGCGCTTCGGGTTGGTGGATTGCGGTCCGGCCACGAAGTTGGTCGCCAAGGCTCTGCGACAGGAAGGTCGGATGTCGGGTGAGCGAGAGGAGATGGCGCTCGTCGGGCTATTGACGCTCCAGGTCTTGGCACATTTGTACCTGGAACGTTTCAACTCGCGCGCGGCTGAGCTCCGGCGAGAGTTGGATAATTGGAAGCCATGCGTGGCTGAGGATCTTGTAGCCGCGCGAGGAATTGTGTCTGAGATGAGACGGGGATCGCGATATGACAGCCACTTCGAGAGACATGGAAGCAACGGGTGACGGACCGGCGGTCGACTTTAGTCGGCACGTCCTCGACATCGATTGTGCCGCTGTTTCACTGGAGATCGAGCACGCGATGCGCGAGATCGTGGGCAGGCGGTTGCGGAGACGTGGCGTGGTTGTGGGAATAAGCGGTGGCGTTGACTCCGCCGTGTGCGCGGCGCTCGCGGTGCGAGCGCTGGACTCCAAACGCGTCTTAGGATTGCTCATGCCGGAACGGGACTCGTCCCCTCAGGCGACGGCCAGAGCCAAGGCGTTCTGCGAGTCGATCGGGATCGAGTACAAACTCGAAGACATCGCCGCGACCCTGGAAGCGCTCGGTTGCTACCGTCGGCGTGATGAGGCGATTCGTCAGCTGTTTCCCGACTTCAGCCCGGACTATCGCTTAAAGATCGCCGTCGCGGAGAACCTGCTCAGTGACGACCGTGTCAACTACTTCAACCTCATCATTCAATCGCCTACGGGCCAACAGCAGAAAAAACGGATGCCTCTCGACGTGTATCTGCAGGTCGTGGCGGCCACGAACATGAAGCAACGGACGCGCAAGCTGCTGGAGTACTATCACGCGGAGACTCGCAACTACGCGGTCCTCGGTACGCCTAATCGGTTGGAGTATGATCAAGGTTTCTTCGTGCGCGGGGGAGACGGTTTGGCGGACATCAAGCCGATTGCGCACCTTTATAAGACACAGGTGTATGCGCTGACGCGTCATCTCGGTGTGCCCGAAGAGATCTGCAGTCAGCCCCCCGGGACCGACACCTACAGCCTCCCCCAGACGCAGGAGGAGTTTTACTTTGCGTTGCCTTATGACCAGATGGACTTGTTGCTCTACGCTTTCACCAATGGCGTACCGGCCGAGCAGGCGGGCCTCGTGCTCGGTTTCACCACCGAGGAAGTCGAACGTGTGTACCACGATATCGTGGCCAAACGACGAACCGCCGCTAGACTGCGCGAACCGGCGATCTTGGTGAGCAAGGAGAATGGTACCTGATCGGCTGGTTCTCATTGTGAGGCGAATGAGACTGTTGAGCGCTCTACCTGATTGGCACGATTGGATGGCTCCCATGCTTGTCGGGTTTCGAGGATTGCTACCCGAAACCGATTCAGATAGACTCGGAAGAGACGGCTGGCTACGAGAGGAGATGGATGAATCCCGCGTTTAGAATGATTGTAACAGATCAGCCGTCTGCAATGCAAGACAGGGCCGGGAGATGTTAAAATAGGCAGTTTGCGCGGTCGTCCTTGCGCTGGTATGTAGACCGACATGCAGCCACGGAAGGCAAGGACCGCTACGG
>Ga0307432_1000054_pt1 | contig 98717 bp, 86 predicted proteins | sample SalMarWE160150MG_FD_202158 | JGI IMG/M metagenome (GOLD analysis project Ga0307432, IMG submission 202158) | Salt marsh sediment microbial communities from the Plum Island Ecosystem LTER, Massachusetts, United States - WE1603-150 | ecosystem: Environmental > Aquatic > Marine > Intertidal zone >...
TCGAGTTATTAATCATGCTCGATGCTTTCCGAAGATCTTCAGCAGGGCGAATCACCGCTGTCGTGCCCTACTATGGCTATGGACGCACCGATAAGAAAGACCAGCCAAGAGTGCCCATCACTGCCCGCTTAATCGCCGACCTCATTGCCACCGCAGGAGCCAACAGGTTGCTCACCATCGATTTACATACCCCTCAAATTCAGGGCTTCTTTACCATACCCGTAGATGAGCTGACCGCCCTGTCAATCCTTGACCAATACTTTCAGGGGAAAAACCTGGATAACGTCACCATAGTAGCCACTGACATTGGCATCTCTAAGCGAGCTCGGGATTTCGCTGCCAAGCTTAACGCACCTCTGGCCATTATGGAAAAAAGACGCGTGGGAAATGCCGATGCCACTGAAACCCTCAACATCATCGGTGATGTCCAGGGAAGGCGTGCCCTGACTGTCGATGATGAAATTGATACCGCCGGCTCTTTAGTCAATACCGTGAACACACTTTTGGAGCACGGTGCTACCGAGGTTCATGCTTGCTGCACTCACCCCGTTTTCTCAGATCCAGCTATTCAGCGAATAGCATCCAGCCCCGTGAAAGAGGTGGTTGTCACCGATACCATACCGGTTACCGGGAATAGAAAACTCGACAAGATTACCGTCCTGCCTATAGCCTCGCTTCTTGGCGAGGCTATCCGCCGCATTCACACCGGCTCATCTGTGGGAGCTATGTTTGAGTAAGAGTCTGCTGAAGCCAAAGAGGGAATCTAAACACACAATGCTAAGCACTACGAAAGTCCATAGGATGAGGATTTTGAATTTAGAGCATTGCGATTTTGAATTTGTTTAGAGTTTGGAAATTAGAATTTAGGATTTGCAGAGAATGTTGGGCTGGTTTACTAAACTAATCGATTCTAACGAAAAACAGCTGAAGCGACTTCAACCTCTGGTATCCGATACAAACTCGCTTGAGCCCGATTTTGAAAAACTCACCGACGGCGAGCTTCGCGGTAAAACAGATGAGTTCAGGACCAGACTAGATGATGGCGAGGACCTGGGTAACCTCTTACCTGAAGCTTACGCCACAGTGAGAGAGGCTGCCAAACGAACGATAAAGCAAAGACATTTCGATGTTCAATTAATGGGCGGCGTTATCCTCCACCAGGGCAAAATAGCTGAAATGGCAACTGGAGAGGGAAAAACGCTAGTGGCGACATTGCCACTTTACCTCAATGCCCTTACCGGGGAAGGATGTCATTTAGTCACCGTTAATGATTATTTAGCCAAGCGGGATTGCTACTGGATGGGTCCTATCTACCATGCCCTCGGAGTAAGCGTGGCATCCATCAATGCCATGCAATCTCCAGACCAACCTTCACCTTCTTTTCTTTATGACCCCGATTTTGATTCCGGAGACCCGAAATGGAGGCAGCTTCGCCCCATCACCCGCCGTGAGGCTTATGCAGCAGATATAACCTATGGCACAAATAATGAGTTTGGCTTTGATTACCTCAGAGACAACATGGTCGTGGATTCATCCCAGTGCGTCCAGCGGGAGCTTAACTATGCCATCGTGGATGAAGTTGACAGCATCCTCATCGACGAAGCCCGCACCCCATTGATTATAAGCGGAGCTGCTGAAGAAGCCACCCAGAAATACTACACCTTCGCTCAGCTCGTTTCTCGCCTCAAGAAAGATGACGATTACACCGTTGACGAAAAGACACGAGCATGCTCGCTCACCGAAAGTGGCATCACCAAAATGGAAGGAATGCTCAGAAATGCTGGATTACTTAAAGCTCCCAGCCTTTACGACCCTTCCAACTACTCCCTCACCCGATATCTGGATAATGCCCTTAAGTCTCATGCTTTGTTCAGAAGGGACAAAGATTACATGGTCAAGGATGGACAGGTCATCATCGTCGACGAGTTCACAGGAAGATTGATGTTTGGCAGAAGGTATTCTGAAGGCTTACACCAGGCTATCGAAGCCAAGGAAGGTGTAAAAATACAGCGGGAAAGCATTACTCTAGCCACCATTACCTTCCAGAACTACTTCCGCCTGTACCAGAAATTGGCGGGGATGACTGGCACTGCCGCTACTGAAGCTGAGGAATTTCATAAGATTTATAAATTGGAGGTGGTGGTTATACCCACCAACAAACCTATGGTCCGCACTGAGTATCCTGACCAGATTTACAAAGATGAGAAGGCCAAGTTTGAAGCTGTTGCCAGAGAAATTGAGCATTGGCATAAACAAAAAAGACCGGTGCTCATTGGCACAACCTCCATTGAGAAATCGGAGACGTTAAGCAACTTATTAACCAGGAAAGGCGTACCTCACCGGGTGCTGAGTGCCAAGCATCATGAAAAGGAGGCAGCCATTGTTGCTCAGGCTGGTTGTTTAGAAGCAGTAACTGTGGCTACAAATATGGCGGGACGCGGCGTGGACATCATCCTTGGGGGCAATCCTGAAGCACATGCTGAACAGGAGTGGCTTGAGGAACACAACAAAGTGATTGAGCTTGGTGGCCTCCATATTGTCGGCACTGAGCATCACGAAGCAAGGCGAATTGATAACCAGCTCCGCGGCAGAGCAGGGAGGCAGGGAGACCCAGGCAGTTCCCGTTTCTTCGCCTCTTTAGAAGATGAAGTTGTCCGCCGCTTCGGCGGCGACCGCATCGGAGGGCTCATGCATTGGGCTGGGCTGGGAGAGGATAAACCTCTCGAGCATCCTATGGTCAATAAAGCGATAACAAATGCTCAGGTGCAGAGCGAGGGATATAACTTCGATATTCGCAAACACCTTGTTGAGTATGACGACGTAGTCAACCAGCATCGCGAGGTGATTTATAGCGAACGGAAGAAAATACTGAGCGGTGCCGACCTTAAAGCAAATATAATGTCTATGATTACAGATGAAATTCAAACCCTGGTGGATGTTCGTATCAACCACAATTTAAGTGAGCCAGATTTATCAGGATTGCGTGAAGACATTTCCACCATCTTTCCTTCGCCACCTGATATTGCCAGCCTTTCTTCTGTCACTGCGAGCCGGGGCTCTGAGCGAAGCGAACGGGCAGCGAAGCAATCTCAGCCGAACGGCAAAGAGATCACCGAAAAGCTAACTAATTACGCCGTTGACCTTTACGAGCGGAAGGAGCAGGAAATAGGCTCCGAAAATATGCGCCTTATCGAGCGTATGGTAATGCTTCGGGTTATTGACCGCTTATGGATGGAGCATCTTACCACCATGGAGGATATGCGACAGGGGATAGGTCTGCGAGCTGTCGCTCAGCAAAACCCGCTGGTAGTTTATAAGAGGGAAGGAGGCGTTCTTTTTGATGGTCTCCTGGCCAGCATCCAGCACGATGTCGTCCGCAGCATCTATCGCGTCAGCCTGGTTAAGAAGGAGCCACCCCGCAAGAAACAGGCGGTAATAGCCGGTAAGAAAGTTGGCCGCAACGACCCCTGCCCCTGCGGCTCAGGAAAGAAATATAAAAATTGCTGCGGAAGGAATTTATAAAATGAAGAACCAAAAATCTGCCCGAAACTCAAAATTTATCCAGCGTGCCGAAGCATTACAGAAGAAAATCAAAGCCAGAACAGGAACAAACTTTGATATTTCTGCCTTAGTGAGAGAATCTCGACAGAGATACAGCTTAGAGGAGAAATAATTAATGAATTATTGGCTAGTAGTAGGCAAACCTCAAAACTGGGAAGTTGCTTTTAAGAACGGAAACATATGGGGGCTTAAAGAAACGCAACGCCGTTTATGGGAAAGCCTCAACGAAGATGACGTACTGCTCCTTTACGTTACTCAACCAGTGGGAGGGATTATCGGGTATGGCGTTCTTCGCACCAAGTTTAAGCAAAACCGACCTCTGTGGCCTCAAGAATTGCACGAACATAAACTCATCTGGCCTCTACGCTTTGAATTTGACGTGGAATCGTGCTTGCCTCCAGATAAATGGGCTACTACTAAGTTGGTTTCAAAGCTACTGTGGCCTCGAGCAGGCTTCCAGTTAGTTAGCCAAGATGTTGGAAAGGAGCTAATTTCCTCCCTAGGAGCACAAAAATATTCTGCCCAGGCTACTAAAGTCCCAGCTGTTAAGGAAGCACTGGCTGATTTTGTAATTACACCAGAGAGCTCGAAAGAGGTTCTCCCCTCTCACGACGAGCTTAAGAGAGCCCTTGTCGAAATTGGAAGGATGCAAAAATTCATCGCTGAGCCAGAGTATTCATTTGATATAGGGAGGCTCGATGTTGTTTGGAGGAGAGTTGAGCTCTCTGTACCAACCTATGTTTTTGAAGTTCAGGTTGGCGGAGATGTTTACCATGCTCTTGCCAAGCTAAAACACGCTTTCGACTTATGGAACAGCCACATTTATTTAGTAGCGCCCCAAGCAGATCTTAATAAAGCAAATAATTTGCTCTCAGGAACCTTTCACGAGATCAGCACCCAAATAAAATTTATCGAGTTAGATAAAGTGGAAGAACTTTATGAACGTAAAAGAGCTTACCTAGACCTCGAAAGAGAACTTGGCATATAGTTTTCGTGAGGTAAACAAGTATGTTGATAGAGGCAAAAGATGCTTGATAGAGATGTAGTTGAGGAATTCCTGGATTGTGAACTTGAGGACATAGAAATTCCCAAGGATATTTCCAAGGAACAGCTTGTAGAAGCTTTTTGCCAGTATGTGGAAGATGATTATTACGAGTGGCTGAAGGATAACTTCAAGTCGTTCTTCGACCATGGAAATCCAGATTGGGAGTGGATAAGGGAGAGAATAGAAGCTACTGGCCCTGATTTTCTGTGAGGCGTTGTTTTCTTTATCTACTCTTAAATTTTATACCGAATCTGGTTTGTACTGTGTGAAACCAACATTGAGTCTATCTTTTCTCCCCACCTTTAATGAAGTCTGGCTTAAGAAACTCAGCATTCGGCCATGTATAAAAGCCTTTGCCAGATTTTATTCCTAGCTCACCTCGGTCTATCATATCCTTGAGTGTCTTGGGAGGCTTATCCTTGGGATCCCCGCTATCGTTGTAGTATGACATTTCAATATCGTAGACCACATCGAGCCCTACCACATCCATTGCACCAAATGGTCCCCACTCCAGACCAGTCCATATACGCCAGGCTCGATCGATATCCCTGAAATCAGCATGACCTCCTGCCCAAGAAGCCAAAGCGTCCTTCTTCACTGCACGCCATATGCGGTTAAACACAAAGCCAAGACACTCCTTCTTTACCACGAGCGGCAGGCACTCGAGGCTCTCAACCCATTCCTTCGCCTTGTAGAATGTCTCGGCGCTAGTCTTGCTCCCCCTCATGATATCCACAAAGTAGTACCGAGTGAGTGGGGTATAGAAATGGATGTTTACCACCTTATCCTTTCTGGTAACAGCATCCTCTATCTTCGATACCGGGATCGAGGAGCTATTAGTCCCAATAATCGCATGGGGCGAGGCTAGCTTATCTATCTGGGAGAAAACTTCTTTTTTGAGTTCCAGCTTCTCAGGGGCTGCTTCAATGATAAGGTCAGCATCCCTCACTGTCTCACCGAGGCTATCATGAAAGGTAATCCTTGAAAGTGCATCCTCGGGACTGCCTTGAACTCCTTCCTGTTGATAGTGTCCCTCTGTGTAAAGGGATATGCTTTCCTTTGCACTTGTGAGAGCTTTAGGTGATACGTCAAACATGCGGACATTGTATCCAAATATTGCTGCTCGAGAGGCAATCTGGCTTCCCATAAAACCCGCTCCCACTATAGCTAATACCTTAATTTCACTTGCCATAACTAATCCCCTTTCTAATTCATTTCCAGGCAGTATTACAAAAAATGATATTTACCCAATTTTATAATATCTTACCCCAAGTAGGACAGATATTGCTTTCACACCCTACACCGGAGCAAATGCATCGATGCACTCTAAATGATCAAGCATCTTGAGATAAAGCTCATCCCTCTTCCGAAGGATGTCACTCTCGCTCCGTCCTCCATAGTCGTATAGGACATCATATATATCCACTGGTGTAGATGGAATATAGCTAAGATGGTGGAATCAGGCGAGAAACATGCCGTTTATCAAAGTAAATATTACCACCCAGTCGAGGACGAAGCAATGCTATTAAGGATAAACTATAAAACAAGGTATGCTACAATTGATAACGTCTTACAGAACATCAAAACGAGGCAAGTATTCGAAGTATAGCAACCGGGATTGGGAGTGGATAAGGGAGAGGACCAGGCTAAATAGCAAAGGAGATTAAAGTGTGGAAGACCAGAATAACCGAGATGCTGGGGATACAATACCCCATTATTCAGGGGGCTTTTCATGGCTTTGGAACATCCCCATTAGCATCAGCGGTGTCCGAAGCTGGCGGATTGGGGATGATTACCGCACACGCCCTGAATACCCCACAGGGATTGCGTGAGGACATACACCGCCTGAAGTCAAAAACGGATAAGCCATTCGGGGTAAATATCACCCTAAGCCTTTGCCAGGATATAGATAGGATGATAGATGTAATTCTCGATGAAGGGGTGCCCGTGGTGGAAACCTCTGTTTATCGGGCTGACAAATATGGCAAAAGATTGCAGGCTGCCGGCGTTAAATGGATTCACAAGGTAGCCACGGTAAAGCACGCCTTATCCGCCGAGGCACAGGGTGCAGATGCGGTGGTAATCATCGGTCTGGAGGGGACAGGATTTAAAAATCCCATCCAGCTCCCCACACTAATAGCTATCCCCTGGGCAGTCAGACAGATAAAAATCCCGGTGATAGCTGGCGGTGGCATCGGCGACAGCCATGGATTTATGGCCGCCCTGTCAATGGGTGCCGAAGCAGTTTATATGGGTACTGCATTTATGGCCACCAAGGAATGCCCCATATCTGACCACTACAAGCAGATTCTGGTGAAGGGAAACCCCACCGACCCTAAATTTCGAGACCGTAATTTAGCATCACCAAAAAACGATGAGGAATATAGTAGGGTGATGGAGAAGAAGGGGACGATGCCTGACGAGGAATGGTTGCTAGAGTTGGAGAAGGCGATGGCTAAATCAACAGGCGAATTTCCCCAAAACGAGATGGAGATGATAATGCAATTTGCCCCGGGCTCACTGGCTATTGCAGTGACCGATAAAATAGTAACAGTGAAGGAACTTATTGAAAACATCATCACTGGCGCTGAAGCTATCCGGCAACGTTGGGCTATGGGATAATGAGAAACACTGCCATTGCCAAAGTATTCAGCGATATAGCTGACCTCCTGGAGCTTAAAGGCGAGAACCAGTTCAAAATTCGTGCTTACCAGAAGGTAGTTCGAGCTATTGAGCACTACCCCAAAGAAATAAAAATTATGGTTGACGAAGAGGAGGACTTGAAGAACATCCCCGGGGTAGGAGACGCAATAGCCAAAAAGACAACCGAGCTGGTGAAAACAGGAAAGCTGGAATACTACGAGAAACTTAAAGCAGAGTTTCCCGAAGGGATAACCAACCTCCTCGATATACCGGGGATTGGACCCAAGACAGCTAATAAACTTTCCTCTGAACTGGGGATAACCTCAGCAGATAGCCTGGAGCAAGCGATAAAGGATGGACGTGTGGCTACGCTTTTTCGTCTTGGCGAAAAGACCGCCAATAATATCTTGCAGCAAATCGAGGCTTCCCGCCGCAAAGACCAACGCATTTCCATCGGGGAAGCTTTACCCACTGTCGAAGAAATACTCAGTGCTCTCAACTCTGTCCCCGGGGTGAGAAATCTAACTTACGCTGGAAGCCTGCGCCGCTTTCGAGAAACACTGGGCGATATTGACCTTATGGGCACTGTGGACAACCCCCAGAAAGTTATGGATACCTTCGTCTCGCTACCTATTGTGGGGCAGGTTTTAGTCCAGGGACCCACTAAATCAAGCGCCATTGTCTCCGGTGGTTTGCAGGTCGACCTGAGATTGGTGGAACACGAGGCTTTTGGCTCACTGCTTCAATATTTCACCGGAAGCAAACAACATAACATCTCTCTAAGGGAAAGAGGTCGAAGGCAAGGATTGAAATTGAGCGAATATGGCATCACCGATATCGCCACAGACAAGCTGGAGAAATTCGCTGATGAAGAGAATTTTTATCGCCGACTGGGGCTGCAGTATATTCCTCCTGAGCTCAGAGAAGATCAAGGCGAGGTGGAGAAGGCTGAACGGGGAGCCATCCCAAAGCTTGTAGAGCTATCCGATATAAAGGGAGACCTCCACATGCATACTCATTGGAGCGATGGCCATAATACTATTGAAGAAATGGCTCTAGCGGCTAAGAAATTAGGGTATCAGTATATCGCCATCACCGACCATTCTGGTGGGCGCGCCATCGCCCACGGCCTTGATGTGGAACGGCTAAGGAAACAGATTGAGGAAATCAAAAAGGTCAATGAATACATAGATGGCATTCAAGTGTTCAGTGGCATCGAGGTTGATATCCGAGCAGATGGGACTCTGGATTTGCCCCACGAAATCCTCTCAAAGTTGGATGTAGTTATCGCTGCGGTGCATTCAGCGATGCACCAGAGCGAGGGCAAAATGACCCAGAGAGTGCTAAGCGCTGTAGAGAATCCTGATGTCGATATTATTGCCCATCCTACCTGTCGACTTCTGGGCGAGCGTGAACCTACAGCCATTGATTTGGAGACTGTTTCCCGTGTTGCTGCCAAGAACAACAAAATTCTGGAGATAAATGCCATGCCCGACAGACTTGATTTGAACGATGTCCATGCCTCCAGGGCTAGAGAACTGGGAGTAAAACTTGCCATCGAGACCGATGCCCATGATGTTTCCCATCTCAATTTTATGCGCTTTGGAATCGGCATGGCGCGGCGAGCCTGGTGTGAGCCACAACATATATTAAATACTCTGCCCCTGGCAGACTTGCTCACTGCCCTCAACATAGAAAAATAATCCTTAGATTTTTGATGAGCCGAAACTCAATCAGGAAAGGATAACACCATGCTAACGACAACCCATTATGAAGAAGTAACCCAGATCAAGATGAGCCACTTTCCTGAGAGTCATCCTCCTTTATGCGCCTGTGCCTATCTGGTAGATGGTCTGTTAATAGACAGTGGTCCTGATTGTACCGGTAAGGAGCTAGCCGATTTCTTGAAAGACAAAGGGGTAAAGGTCCTGGTTAATACTCACTATCATCATGACCATATTGGGGGTAATGCCATCCTGCAACAAAATTATGGCCTGGAGATACTTGCTCACCCAGCAGCGATAGACAAAATCGAGCAACCACCCCAACCGTATCCCTATCAGGAAGCAATCTGGGGACATGCATTGCCCAGTCAGGTAAAGAAAATCGGTGACCTCGTTAAAACAGCTCACTTCCAATTCGAGGTAATCCACACACCGGGGCATAGCGATGACCATATTTGCCTCTTTGAGAGGAATAAAGGATGGCTTTTCTCGGGGGATCTGGTCACCGTCACCCACCCCAGGTTAGCCAGACCTGAGGAAAATCAGTGGAAAACCATAATTTCACTTAAGAAAATCAAAGAACTAATGCCGCGGGTATTACTTACCGCACCGGAATATATAATCACTGAACCATCAACCATGTTGGAGAAAACCATCCAGTACCTCGAGGAAACAGGGCAGCGCACTAGAGCCCTGGCTAGCAAAGGTCTATCTCCCGCTGAGATAGCACAGCAACTCTTTGGTGAAGACATTGCAGCCCAAATTACCGAAGGACAGTTTTCCTCGGAGAATTTTGTGAACTCCTATCTTAAAATGGATTAAAAGTCTATAATTATTCTATGGCGACAGTAAATTCCTCGATAGCGAGGCAACAAATATCTAAGCTTGCCACAAGCGATGCCGAGGCAATCAAACATTTAAAACAGGCTATCGCCCAGGGTAAACACTGGTATCTAGCATTACTCGAAGCCGTTAAGCTATGGGACAGCACTGAAGAGGATTATGACGACAAGCATTACCGCTATCTCATCGCTAATGAAGCTTTCGATTGGTTACTTCTTGCTCAAAGATTATGTCAGGAGGTTAGCGAGCTCATTCCACATAAAGAGCGAATTAATCTTCTCTTCTTCGATCAGCAACCGATAGAACTAACCAAAGACGAGTTTAAGGAGCTGATCGGTAATGCCAAATATCGAGCTTATCTCAACTACCTGTATGGAATCTTCATGGAAAGACTTCTCATTTTGACCATCGCTGAAGAGATCCGCAAGAGAAAGCGAGCCGCTGGTTTAATCAACGAAGGAAACATAATTAATGAAGCACATCAATATCTTTATGGCGAGAGTGAACAGGAATTGGCACAGCAGTTTAAAAAGGAGAAGCGTTATCTCAGACGCAGATCTATGAACCTAAGTGAGCTCAACGAGTTCACCTACTGGTTATTCAAGAGAAGATTAATCCGTAACGATAAGTCTCGCGTTGCCAGCGATACCAAAAAGGCGTTGCTGTCGTTGTGCCACCATTTAGAACAAAAAAGGGAAATTTCTCAGGAACGAAGCTGAGAAATTTCCATCTTCACCCGCTCAAGCTTATCTCTGAGCTCAGTAAGTCTTTGCTTTTCCTTTTCAACGACATGCTGTGGCGCTTTCGCCAAAAAATCATTATCCCGTAGTCTGGCGTCGAGTTGAGCTATCCTTGTCTCAGTCACCTCACGTTCCCTGGTCAACCGTTGCTCCTCAACAGATAAGTCAACCAGGCTTGCCCATGGCAAAATTACCTCGGATTCCTTGAGCACCAGAACAACTGCACGCCCCACATCACCCTTCCTTTCCTTCCGATGAGCAATAACTAACGGTTTAACTCGTGCTAGCGTCTTGATTGCTTCAGCTTGTGAAGAAATTTGGGGCAAGAGTTCATCAGCATAAACTCTCACTTCAATTTGCTTAGCTGCCTCCACTTTATACCGAGCACGAACATTACGGATGGAACGGATAATTTCTATCACTGAATTCATGGCTCGTTCCGCTTCAGGGTCTATTGCACCACTGTCAGCAACAGGGTAGGAAGCTATCATAATAGAATCAGGCATGCTGATAGCTGACAGCTGACAGCTCTCAGCTCTTAAGCTTTGCCATAGCTCCTCAGTAACAAAAGGCATGAAAGGATGTAAAAGACGTAATGAGTTTTCCAATACATTCACCAGAAATGGCAAAGGCGATGCTGCAGGTTCTACAGGACGGAGGCGCAACTTGGCAATCTCGACATACCAATCACAGAACTCGCCCCACATAAAATCATATATTTGCCAGCAGGCTTCCCCGAATTCGAACCTCTCCATAAGCCTGTTGACTTCACCTACTACACGGTTAAGACAGCTGACAATCCAGCGGTCTTCCAATAACTGTGGCTCAACCTCTATTTCCATAGTTTGTCCTGCTAGTGTCGTTGCATCCACACTTTGAAAAATGAACCTGGCAGCGTTCCACAGCTTGTTGACAAAATTACGGCTGGATTCCACCTTTCCCCTGCCGAGATTTGTGTCGTTGCCCGGCGTGCTATTGCTGGCAAGGGCAAAGCGCAGAGCATCAACACCATATTCATTGATAGCTTCGGTGGGATTAATAACATTCCCGCGTAGCTTGCTCATCTTTTCGCCATGTTCGTCCCGAATCAAGCCGTGAAGATAAACGGTGCGGAATGGTATTTCACCAGTATCCTCCAGCCCCATCATAATCATCCTCGCCACCCAGAAGAATAGTATGTCATAACCTGTCTCCATCACTGCGCCAGGATAAAAGTAGCGCAGATCCTCGGTATCCTCTGGCCAACCAAGCGTGGAATGAGTCCATAGAGCTGAGCTAAACCACGTATCAAGAACATCGTTATCTTGAACAATCTGGCTTGAACCACAGTGTGAGCAGTGAGAAGCAATATCCACGGAAACAGTGAACTCGCCACAATCCTGGCAATACCACACCGGAATGCGATGCCCCCACCAGAGTTGCCGGCTAATACACCAATCCTTGATGTTTTCCAGCCACTCAAAGTATATCTTGGTGAACCGCTCCGGTATTATAGTTATGTCACCTTCCCTGACCGTCCTTATAGCCTTTTCTGCTAAAGGCTTGGTGTGAATAAACCATTGCAGGCTAACCCTGGGCTCGACCATTGTTTGGCAGCGAATACAATGCCCCACTGAATGCAAATAAGGCTCAATTTTCTCCAATAAACCCTTCTGTTGTAAATCATCCACCACCTTATCCCGACAGGCAAATCTTTCCAGACCAGCATAAGGACCAGCATTCTCATTCAGGGTAGCATCGGGATTCATAATGTCCACCAGCGGCAGATTGTGTCTCTGCCCTATTTCGAAATCCGTGGAGTCATGCGCCGGGGTTATCTTCAACGCTCCGGTACCAAAAGATACATCCACGGCATCATCGACGATAACGGGAATTTGCTTATCTATGATAGGAAGTACCACTTTCCTACCTATCAAGTCTTTGTATCGCGCATCTTCAGGGTTCACCGCTACCGCAGTATCACCAAAGAAAGTCTCGGGACGGGTGGTAGCTACCGTGATAAAACCACTTTTGTCCGCTAGAGGGTAGCGAATGTAATAAAGATGCCCGTTAATCTCCTTGTGTTCCACCTCCAGGTCAGAAAGAGCAGTCTGACACCGGGGACACCAGTTTATAATGCGCTCTCCGCGGTAAATCAGCCCTTTGTTATACAAGTTGACAAAGGCGGTGCGGACTGCCCTGCTCGGCCCTTCATCTAGGGTGAATCGCTCACGCGTCCAATCACATGAAGCCCCCAGCATCTGATGCTGGAGGTTGATACTCTTCCTGCTGTCATTTACCCATTCCCAGGCCAGTTGAAGGAATTTCTCCCTGCCTATACCCCTTCTGGTCAACGATTGCTCTGCCAACTGGTGCTCCACCACTACCTGTGTGGCGATGCCAGCATGGTCAGTTCCAGGTAACCATAATGTAGGCTTCCCTTTCATGCGTTGCCACCTGACCATCACATCCTCCAGGGTAGTAGTAAGAGCGTGCCCCAGATGGAGCTCGCCGGTAACATTTGGCGGTGGCATGATAATAACGAAAGGCTTCTTCTTGGGGTCTATCTCAGGAGTAAAGTAGCCCTGCTTGAGCCAGAAGTTGTACCACTTTCTCTCTATGTTACCTGGCTCATAGGCTTTAGGAATTTCAGGCATTTCTCCGCAAGGTCTCTATTAATCTTGGATGATTAAGCGTAGCGCGTTATCGTTCCTTATTCCCTTCAGTCAAGAGCTTCGCCACTTTGTCCAGAACTTTATCAGCCACCTGTCTTTTGGGAAGAAGCGGCAGCTTTTCCGCTTTGCTATCCTTACCAATTATGGTTACTCGATTGCTATCAGTGCCAAACCCACTACCCTTAGCAGTAACGTCATTAGCTACAATAAGATCAAGCTTTTTCTGTCGCAATTTTCGTGTGGCGTTCTCCACCAGATTCTCACTTTCAGCGGCAAAACCTACCCTGATGAAATTTCCTTTAACCTCGTCCAAAATATCTGTAGTGCGTTCCAACTCCAGGGTTAATCCAGCACCTTCTTTCTTTATTTTACCTTTGGCTTTACTCCTGGGGCGGTAATCTGCTACCGCTGCTGCCATAATTAAAGCATCAGCCCCAGAAATAGCCCCTTCCACTGCCTGAAGCATCTCTTCAGCAGTGCAAACATCAATTGCTTCAACACCAGCAGGCCTGGTGAGCAAGGTGGGACCGGTAATCAATGTTACCTTAGCTCCTCGATCACGAGCAGCCTCAGCGAGGGCATAACCCATCTTTCCTGAAGAGCGATTAGTGATAATGCGAACAGGGTCAATAAATTCCTGCGTGCCACCAGCAGTAACCACGATATGCCTATCGGCAAAGCTTCCTCCCCTACCCAGCACTTGAGAAATAACACCTATTATCTCCCCAGTATTGGCAAACCGTCCCGGACCCTCCACTCCCGAAAGCAGCTTGCCAAATTTCGGCCCTACAAAGACAAAACCACGCTTCTTTAGCTTGGACACATTCTCCTGGGTAACAGGGTTCTCATACATGTTCACATCCATGGCTGGCGCTATTACCACGGGCGCCTTGGTTGCCAGCACCATGCTGGACAGCACATCATCGGCAATGCCAGCGACTAGCTTGGCAATGATGTTAGCCGTGGCTGGAGCGATAGCAACTACATCAGCAGCGCTAGCCAGAGCAATATGGGTAACATTAAGTTCCGAAGAGGCATCAAACATGTCAGTTGCCACAGTCCTTCCGGTAATAGCACGAAAACTGAGCGGAGATACAAACTTGGTAGCCTCTTTGGTCATAACTACGTCCACCTTCACCCCTGCCCTGTTAAGCTGGCTAGCAATATCCACCGCCTTATAAGCAGCGATGCTCCCTGTTACTCCCAGGACTACTGTTTTCCCTTCAAGCATGACGCTCCTCGCGCCCTTCTACCTCATTTATTTCATAGATAAGACGCAGCCCAATTAACGACAAATCAGGATTTATTATCTCTATCCGCGATGTTGCCTCAGCCAGAAGGTGGGCATATCCTCCAGTAGCTATCACCTTCACTTTACTCCCTAATTCCCGTTCCGCACGATTAATCATACCCTCAACAAGCCCTATATACCCAAATATTATACCTGATTGCATGGCAGAAATCGTATTCTTTCCAATAACTTGCTTGGGGCGAACTAACTCCACACGGGGTAACATGGCAGTGCGGGAAAATAGTGCCTCAGTAGAAATGGTAACTCCCGGTGAAATGGCCCCACCTAAATAATCACCTTCTTTAGAAATAACATCAAAAGTAGTAGCAGTGCCAAAGTCAATAACAATCGCCGGACCTCCATAAAGGTGGTGCGCAGCAACAGCGTTCACTACCCGGTCAGAACCGAGTTCCCGGGGGTTATCCACGCGAAGGCGTATCCCCGTTTTAACCCCCACTTCAACTATTAAAGGGAGAATATTCAGGTATTTCCGGCACACTTCCTGAAAAACAGGGATCAACGGTGGAACAACGCTGCATGTTGCTCCTCCGGTGATTCTCGAAATAGGCAACTTTTTCTGTTTGAGAAAGGCAACCAACAAAGCACCATATTCATCCGCCTCACGCTGTATCCCTGTGGCTAATCGCCAAGTAGCCTTAAGCTTCTCACCATCAAATATACCTATGGCGATGCTGCTGTTTCCAATATCAATAGCCAGTAACATAACAGCTAACCCTCTCTCAATGCCTTGATTACCTTGGGCAAAACAGGCAGCAAATCAGTGGCAATTACCCCGGCATCACCCAGCTCCTCGGCAACAATTTTACCCGCTCGAGAATGAAGATACACCCCACAGACAGCAGCATGGAAAAGAGAAAGCCCTTGCGCCGCCAGTCCGGCTATTACCCCGGCGAGGACATCCCCCGTCCCCGCTGAAGCTAAAGCAGGATTTGCAGCATTATTCACTTTGGCTTCCCCATTTGGAGCAGCCACAATCGTGTTAGCCCCTTTAAGCACAACGGTTTTCTTCCATTCCTTTGCTGAGCGTTGCGCTATTGATAACCTACCTCCCTGAACCTCCTCTGTCGAAATTCCCAACAATCTTGCCATCTCCCCAGGATGCGGCGTAAGGATAGCATCTCGCCTTAACTTTCGCCACCACTGAGGCATTTGAGCCAAGATATTAACGGCATCGGCGTCCAGAATTAGATAGCTCACAGCTGAGAGCTGTGAGCTATCAGTTAGCAAAGACTTAACGAATTCCACCGTCTCAGGATGCTGCCCCAATCCACAGCCAAGAAGCAATACATCATAATTGCTAAGCTCCGATTGTAGCGTAGAGATTGCCTGTGAACCGATCACCCCCGTACTAGCTTCAGGCAGTGGGATATAGGTTATCTCGGTCAATTTGGATGCCAGAATGGGCTGAAGGCTAGTAGCGGTAGCCAAAGTCACCAGCCCAGCACCCACTCTGGCAGCACCCATACAGGCAAGATAAGCAGCACCGATATAGTTAACTGAGCCGGCAACGACCAATACTTTCCCAAAACTACCTTTATGGGCATTCAAAGGACGCTGTGGCAAAACTTCCCTTACCCACTGTTCGGTTGTCAATTCCACATCTATATCCTGAGCCAAATCTTGTGGAATTCCAATGTCAGCAATGACAAGCTTGCCCACTTTCGCGGCACCGGGAAAATTGAATAACCCAATTTTGGGATAACCAAAAGTAACAGTGATGTCAGCGCAGAGACAATTCGGGTCTACTTCGCCAGTATCGGAGTTGAGCCCTGAGGGTAAATCAACAGCCACCAGGACAGGCTTTGACTTCGTTTCCTTAACCTTAGAAACATTTTGCAATACTTCCTTGAATATCCCTTCAATAGGGCGGATTTTGCCAATGCCAAAAAGGGCGTCAATAATGACATCAGCCGAGGATATGGAAGCACGCAGGTCAACTGGACTCCCACCTTCATAGGCATGGATAACAGGTATCCCGCATTGCACAGCTAGTTTAAGGTTTTTATCATCCTTGCGCCTGGAGGCACAAAGGCAAATATTGACCTTAGCTCCCCAGTCATGGAGATAACGCGCAGCTACCAGGCCGTCGCCACCGTTATTGCCCGGACCAACCAGAACCAACACCTTTTTACCAACAGCACTATGCAATACTTGCCTGACCTGTGCAGCTACAGCGTTGCCGGCATTTTCCATGAGCATTTCCAGTGAAACGCCCAAGTTAACAGCCTGATTTTCAATTTCCCTCACCTGGTCAGCGGTGACGATTTTCATTTCTCTTCCCCGGCAAGCTCCCCCAGTTCCTTACTCATCCTTTGCCAGTGAGTGCCCTGCCAATAAATACGGTGGCATACTGGACATTCCATATAGTGGCCCTGGGTTTTGAATACATACGGCGGAACTAAACTCCGCACTTCCTCCCTGCTTTTTGGCATTAGTGGTTGGTTACATTCCAGACAAACAGAGAAAGGTTTACGATGATAATCTAAATTTAGTTTTGTAACCACCTCCTGCAATTGAGTTTTGGGGTTATCGTGTTTAATCAATACAGCCTTTAGCCTGCCATTGGTAACCAACCGCCTTTGCATAATTTGGGTGTCCCTGGTCAGAATCGTCCTGTCCTCCTTAACCGCAATTTTAATCAGTTTCCCATCATCCTTCTCATCAAAAAACAGGGTATCATAGCCAATAATCCTGAGCCATTTAGCTAATTTACCAACATTATTATCTGCGATGAACTTCATCAGTTTGGAAGGCAAAAGAGCCCGCTGACGGCGATAATTAATCGATAATCTACAACCATTTTCGGCGGCGAGCGTAAACAATCATGCCTACACCGATAAATGCCATAACTAAAAGCAAAATGCCTAAAGTTAAAAGAGTGCCTGACTCCAGTCCACCTGGTAAGGGGATGTTCATACCGTAAATGCTAGCCACTAATGTAGCTGGTGCTATGATTGCCATGATAATAGTCAAAACGCGCATTATCTCCTGGATCCGATTTGAGGTTAACCAGTTGCTGGTCTCAGCGAGGCCGTCAATGACTTCCTTGTCATCTTCAAGTCCATCCCAGATTTTACGAGTATGGTCAGCAATATCACCAAAATAAGCTTCCTGGTCTTCCTTAAAGAAAGGATATTCCTCCTCCTCCAGCATCTCGATTACCCGTATCTGGGGATGGATAACCCGGCGAAAAGAGATAAGGTCATGCCGAATCACGGAGATCTCTTGAACAGTCTTTGGAACAGCTTTGGCAAAAATAACATCCTCCACATTATCAATGCTCTCGGTAATTTTACCCAGGATAGGGAAGCAATAGTTAACCAGCCTATCGAGAATATGGTACAACAAAAAACCGGAGCTTCGTCCTAAATAAGTGCGCCGCTTCTCTTCATTAATCTGACACTCCTTGAAGAACTTAGCCAGTGGCTTAAGGTCAGCAGAACAATGCACAGTGACAAGGTAATTTTCCCCGACAAAAACATCTACCTCGCTCGGTCTCGTTATCCGATTTTTCTTATCAAATACCGGGAAATGCAGCACTATAAATAAATGGTCATCATATTCGTCGATTTTAGGACGCTGGATACGGCTCAAAACATCATCCAGGTTAAGGGGATGGAATTTGAATTGCTGCCTTAGAAATTCAACCTCAGCGGCAGTGGGCTTTTCAATATAAAACCAGGTTAACTTACCTTCGCTAATTGATTGTATATTTAGTTCCTTTTCTTTGGTTACCGCCATTGATATCCCCACATATTGCGAAATCTTGGTTAAATAATAAATCTAACCAGGTGATATTTACAATACCAAGCTCAATGAAAACCAACCTGGCAAGTGAACTCCTTTGCCAGGCTGGAGAACTTCGGCTACCTGCGTCACAAACTATTAATCGCCATCAATGTACATACGCAGCAATGCCTGACACATTGCCCTCCCGGTGCCATCCCAGCGGAGGGAGGTGGTCATTCCCCCACCAAGACCATGGTCAAGAACGATGTTCAAAGCCTTCACGTTATCCATAGGATAGATATGCACCTCACCCTTGCTCCATTCCTTGAAATGCTCCTGCACTGCCTCAGGGGTCACCTTCTTCTTTATCAGTTCATAGACCTTTTCATCGAAATCGATAGCCTGCAAACCAATGTTGCTTTTATCCCCCCTATTTCCAGAGCGTGCATAGCAAATATCCTTTAGTTGCACCTTACCCGTCTTTGGTATCTCTACTGACATTCTGCCTCCTTCCTACAGCTCGCTTTCCTTTATAGCTAGTGCAGGATGGACTTCGCTCCTGGGGATAAGTGTTGGCCATAAAGCTATTATGCGAATGGGCGCTGGCGGAACATGCTGTCCAAATGGCAAACCAGGAAAAACTGACCAAACCCTTCCAAGCTCCTTCCTGAAGAACTCCGCCTCTTCACGAGTCTGCCACTTGGTAGCAAACCTTACTCCCATCTCGGGAATGTCCCTGCCACATTTTTCCTCTATCTCATCTATGGAAACGGTGGGACCTAAACACATGTCAACGCCATCAATCTGAACCTCCCATTCTAAAGGACGCACATTAGCCCACTTAAGCCATTCTTGGAAATGCTTTTTGCACATTCTCGCCTTCTCCAGAACATCAGGCCAGACAATTTGAACAGTTACATCAAACAGAAAGCCACCATGAAAGCCTACTCCTACCTTCAGCTTGTCAGGTCTTGGTTTTCCAGTCATGTTGGTAATCCCCACCCTGTTCGGACCCATATCCTCAAGCCGCAGTGTCGTCAAATCAGCAATTCCATCAGGCGTTATATAGTTTCGCGGGTCGAGAATCTCGTAGACCAATTGCTCCCTGACTGTTTGGCGATTTACTAAACCGCCAGTGTCAGGCGTTTTGGTAACTACCGCAGTGCCATCTTCATTCATCTCGATAATAGGATAACCAGGATGCCAGGGCTCAGGAATCTCCCGCCATATGCTGCTCATCGCACCACAACACGAGCGGGAGGATTCAACTATGTGCCCTGCAGTTATGGCAGCGCCAATCTTATTCCAATAAGGTTCCTTATATTCCCAGCCAAACTCGTACATCATTGGCCCAACGTATAAAGCGTTATCGGAGAACCTTCCCCCCACTACCTCATTACATCCTTTCTTAAGAGCCTCGATAATCTGGTCAGCACCGATGTAGGCATGAGCGCCTATCACCCTGTCCTCGATGCTGGTAATATCCTCTTCCCCAGTATCCGTGTTGGGGAATTTCATCCCTTCCTTTCGCAGCCTCTTTATAGTATCAAGCACATCATCGCCAGTAACAACTCCCAGCTTCAAAGGCACTTCCAATTGCTGGGCTACCTTCAATATTTCATCAGCAGCTATCTCGGGATTAGCTCCTCCTCCATTAGAAACAAGCCTGATGCCCCTTTTGATAGCGATGGGCAAAAGTTGTTTATTCCATTCCACAACATCGGTGGGATAACCTGAAAGAGGACTTCTCTGCTTCAACCGATAAAGCAACGACATGGTAAATTCGGTGAGAAAATCGTAACATTGATAGTGCACATCAGCCTTCTCAGCCATTTCAACAGAAGGCTGGATAAGATCGCCCCACATCGTGCCACATCCACCGACTTTCACCGTTCTCACATTACACACGCCTCATCAAACATTCCAGACACTCTACCCTCAATTCTGGAATTTGTCAATCAGGCACAATTTGTTCATAATATAACCAACACGTGTGACCGAAATCACGGTTTCCTTGCACACGTTATACCTATCTCTAACTTTGCCCAGCCAACCTCTCTTGACAAAGGGTGGGCTTACCACATAAAATATAATAAAACTGAATAAGCGAATGGCTGCGAACAGGAGTAGTACGGTCTGAGGCGGGGTGCAGAGAGTCGGGTAAGGTGTGAGCCGATACTTGCGCAAGACTGGAATGGACCTGGGAGCTGCAAACCGAAAGGCTGTAAGGCTGAGTAGGCTTTGTCGGTAGGGCACCGTTAACAGCCCAGGGTATCGCTCTTAAGTTGAGCCGTACCTGAAAAGAGATGGTCGCAAGACCGAAATGGGGTGGCACCGCGAAGGTTAAGCCTCTCGCCCCCTGGCGAGAGGCTTTTTATTATGCTGAAGGAGGTTTGATTATGTTCAATATTAAGGCATGGCGCCATGCCGGCGCCTGAATAGAAACGGTGAAAATAAGCAAACAATGAAAGGAGGTTAGAAAATGGAAAGAACAAAATTCACTCTTGATGAAACAGAAATCCCTACTCATTGGTACAACATTCAGGCTGATTTGCCACAACCGCTGCCACCAGTGCTGCATCCAGCTACCGGGAAGCCGGTCACCCCTGATGATTTGGCACCTCTATTTCCCATGGAGCTGATCAAGCAAGAGGTGAGCACCGAGCGGTGGATTGAAATACCCGAGGAGGTGCGCGATGTATACCAGCTGTGGAGACCGACAACGCTATTTCGGGCACACAGATTAGAGAAGGCTCTGGACACGCCGGCAAAGATTTTCTACAAATATGAAGGGACAAGTCCTCCCGGCAGCCATAAGCCTAACACCGCCGTAGCCCAGGCATATTACAACAAGCAAGAAGGGGTAAAGCGCATCACCACCGAGACTGGTGCTGGACAGTGGGGAAGTGCCTTATCCTTCGGCGGCGCCTGCTTCGGCGTTGAGATCAAGGTCTATATGGTGAGGATTAGCTATGATCAAAAGCCTTATCGAAGGGTAATGATGGAGACCTGGGGGGGTAAATGCGTGCCCAGTCCGAGTGAGGATACCAAGGTAGGGCGAGATATGCTAGCAAAAGACCCTGAGTGCCCTGGCAGCCTGGGACTTGCCATTAGCGAGGCAGTAGAAGATTGTGTCACTCATGATGACACCCACTACGCCCTAGGCAGTGTGCTCAACCATGTTCTGCTGCATCAAACTGTGAACGGGTTAGAGGCAAAGAAGCTGATGGAGAAGGCAGATGCTTATCCCGATATCATCGTGGGTTGCATTGGTGGTGGCTCGAACTTCGCCGGGCTGTATTTGCCCTTTGTTAAGGATAAAATTGATGGGACAAAGCCGGACCTGCGCATCATCAATGTCGAGCCTATGTCTGCTCCTAGCCTGACCAAGGGACCATATGCCTATGACTTTGGCGATGTAGCTGGCCTGACTCCCTTACTTAAGATGTATACCCTGGGACATGGCTTCATTCCACCCCCGATACATGCTGGTGGATTGCGCTACCATGGAATGGCCCCCATCATCTGCCATCTGTACAACCTGGGTCTTGTTGAAGCCAGAGCCGAACACCAGCTTGCTACCTTTAAAGCGGGGGTAACTTTCGCCCGCAGCGAAGGCATCATCAGTGCACCGGAGACGAACCATTGCATTAAGGTTGCCATTGACGAAGCGTTGAAATGTCGAGAGTCCGGTGAGTCAAAAACCATCCTGATAGCCCATAGCGGCCATGGACATGTTGATATGGCTGCTTATGATGATTACTTCTCAGGCAAGCTCCACGATTATGAGTATCCTGAGGATAAAGTAAAGGAGGCGCTGGCTGAGCTACCAAAGGTAGGCTAACCTATAACACCACCCTCATATCCTCGTGGCCCAGGTTTACATCAGCTTCCAGCTCCTTAGCTACCTGGGCCACTTCCTGTTCAATTTCCTGCTCATGCAAAATAGCAATATGAATAACGATGACCCTCGGCAAATAACCTTTAAGTTGCTTAAACTGGATAAGCTCTTCTTTCAGCAGTTGTGGGGTAAGATGCCCAGCTTTCCTGGCAAAATCTCCCAACATATTTGGAAGGGAAGACTCGCAGAGAAGTAAATCTGGAGAAATATGCTCCCAACAATCAGATAGCCCGGGACCAGTATCACTTGTGTAAAACAACTTTTTGCCTTTTGGGGAGGTAACTTGATAACCAACAGTAGGGGTATTATGTTTTACCGGTAATGCCAAAATCTTGTATCCTTGCATATTTGCTTCCTTATATGGCTCAATAGTCTCGAACTGAAGTGCCGGTCTTTTCTTAGAGGGATATTCAAGCAGATTAGCATATATCTTGCCATCAAGAAGACATGAAATAACAACGTTTAGAGTTTCAGATAGAGCATAGACTTTAATTTGACCATCCCATAAAGCAGCATTGTAACCAAGGGTGACTAAATCCCGTGTATGGTCAAAATGATGGTGTGTAAGCAATACAGCCTTGATTTTTTCTTGCTCGGCTAAGGAAAGGGCAGAGGTAAGTCCACCAGCATCTACAGCTAAAACACCGTCTATTAAGAAAGAAGTTAACCGAGTTCCTTTAGCTTCATTGCTATGGGCACCTAGAATTCGTAGTTCCACTATTTTGCTTCCGACTGCAAAGATAGCTTCTAGTAACTTACAACCTTGCTGGTAGCATTACAAAATTGCTGCCACTCACTTAATCGCTCAGCTAGAATTTGACGCCCTTTTTCAGTTAACTCATAGCATCTCCGCTTTTGTTTCCGGGTAACCTGCTGCCAGGTGCTCAACACCAACCCTTCCTGTTCTAATCGCCGCAACGCTGAGTAAATGGTGCTCCCTCCGAACTTGAAGTAACCTCTGCTCCTTTTGTCTAACTCCTTGGCAATGTGATAGCCATACGTCGGCAACTCGCTGATAACGAGAAGCAACAAAGGTTCTACAATACCCTTCAAAAGCTGCTCCAAATATAGCTGCGCCATTTTATGATACTTTATCACCTATCAATGAATAAGTCACCTAGCAGGAAAACTTGCCCAAACTAAGCTAGAGTAATAAAATTAGGTCTATTATCATGCCTGGTAAATTCAAATACATCATTCTTTTCCTGGTAGCAGTGGCCTTAATCTTCTCAGGTGTGAGTGGCTGTACTATACATGATGAGCTCACGCCTCCCCCGCCTGGCAATCTCACAGGAACTCCTGAGCCTAACTGGACTTTCCCCACCACAAGTAATCAATCAAGCACCTTGTTGCCAAACTTTTCCGCTGTAGTTGCCAAGGTAAAACCAGCGGTAGTTTCCGTAACTACAGAAGTAGCTAAAGGCTCTGGATTTGTGATTGATGGAGAGCAGGGCTATATCGCGACCAACGACCATGTGGTTGAAAATGCCCAAAACATAAAAGTGACTCTCGATAATGGCGAAACGCTTTCCGCAACAATAGTGGGCAAAGACGCCTTAACTGACTTAGCAGTAGTCAAGATTGATGCTACAGATTTGCCCTATGTTTCTTTAGGCAATTCCTCTTCATTAGCAGTAGGAGAATGGGTTTTAGCCATAGGCAACGCCTTTGGCATGGGACTGAGGGTAACCGAAGGAATTATAAGCGGATCAAATGTCACCATAACCCTATCCTCCGGGGAGAAGCTGTATAACCTGATTGAAACTACCGCAGCAATCAACCCCGGTAATAGTGGTGGCCCATTGGTAAATATGAAAGGGGAAGTGATAGGCATTACCAGTGCCAAAATCCTCGGGGCAGAAAATATGGGTTATGCCATAAGCAGCGATAGCGCCAGGCCAACCATTGAAGATTTAATCCACCAAGGATATATAATTCGCCCCTGGCTGGGAGTGTATCTTCAGACCTTGGATTGGGTCACAGCTTGGCTCAACAACTTTTCAGTTGATAGGGGAGCGTTGCTTACAGAAGTGGTTCCCGGAAGCCCGGCGGATGCTGCTGGGTTAAATAAGGGAGATATAATCACCAAGTTCCAAGGTAAGGAAATTGATACCGCCCAAGCATTACAGGAGGCGATACTCGATTGCTGTATTGGTGAAAAAGTAGAGATAACTTTCGTTAGAGGAAGAGTTACGAAGACAACCCATGCTGTGCTAAACTCAACCCCACCACCCCAAAGCTAGTCAACCTTGCTAACTGCCAACAAAACATCGCTATTTGAGATGCGATGCTTCTCATTATAAGCACCCTCAGGCGATAAACCCTCAGTAAGCTCCAGAGACAAGGTCTCCTGCTTGATATAGCCAGCAAAATCCTTCATCACCCTGGCAATATGTTCTTCTCCTTGATAATAGGTGACAATATGGTCGGCAACATCAAATCCGGCAGCACGACGCATAGTCTGGATATGACGCACAATCTCCCTGCTTACTCCTTCAGCTTTAAGTTTGGGAGACAGCCTTGTATCTACAGCTACCCAATATTTCCCATCATTAGCCACAGCATAGTACGGCATGTCTTCCGAGAGCGTGTCCTTAACAAACTCCAATTCCTTAACATTTATCTCATCCATGACATCAGCGACAGACTTCTGCAAAGTACCCCTTTTGCTTTCCTGCGTTAATGTAATAATTGCCTTAGCCAATGGTTGCCGTACCTTGATGCCCGCTTTAGCTCGCGCCGCTCTACCCAGACTGGCTATCTTCATTGCTAATCTGACTTCACCGTCTAACCTATCATCAATTTTAGCTTCATTTGCTAATGGAAAATCAGTCAGATGCACACTTTCGGGAGCTTGCTGATTCACAGAACAAATCAGGTTTCGGTAAATTTCCTCAGCAATGAAGGGGACAAGCGGAGCTAACAGCTTCGACAAAGTTACCAGGCACTGGTACAGCGTGTTATAAGCAGCTAACTTATCAGCATCTTCTTCGCTTTTCCAGAATCGCCGCCTGCCCCTCCTTACATACCAGTTGGAAAGCTCGTCCACAAAATCCCCGGCTCTACGTGCCGCTGAAGTAAAGTCATAATTATCTGACGCCTTTGTCACGTTAGCGATAAGCCGATTGAGTTCCGAGATAATCCAGTTATCCAGGTGAGAAAAAGACATATTCTTTTCCCCCTCCTGAGGAACAAAATGGTCAATATTAGCGTAAAGAACAAAAAAGGAATAGATATTCCACAAAGTAAGCAAAACTCCCCGCCTTGTCTCATCTACCATTTGCGTGGAAAAACGATGGACATTTTCTCCGGGCGCTGCGGTAAGTAAGTGCCAACGAAGCACATCAGCACCATAGTTGTCCACTACCGTCCAGGGATCAACGACGTTACCCTTAGATTTGCTCATTTTCTCGCCTTGAGCATCCACGATGTGCCCTAAACAGACGACATTCTTAAAACAAGGGCGGTCGAAGAGCAATGTGGATATAGCATGTAAGCTATAAAACCAACCACGAGTTTGGTCAATGGCTTCACAAATAAAATCAGCAGGGAAATTCTGTTCAAATCGCTCCTTATTCTCAAAAGGATAATGCCATTGGGCTATAGGCATAGCCCCAGAATCAAACCAACAGTCAATTACCTCAGGAACGCGATGCATTGCACCGTTGCATCTAGGACAAGCAAAAGTGATTTCATCTACATAAGGACGATGCAAATCTTTGAAAGCCTCCAACTGGTAGCTTTCAGCTGTCAGTTTTGACCTTGTTTTCAGTTCCTCAACGCTACCTATGCATTCAAGATTACCACAGGATTCACATCGCCAGATATTCAATGGCGTCCCCCAATAGCGCTCCCTGGAGATAGCCCAATCGACGTTGTTTTCCAGCCAATCACCGAAACGACCATACTTGATATACTCAGGATACCAGTTTATCTCATCATTACCACCAGTAAGCCTATCTTTTACCGCCGTTGTTTTGATGTACCAGGCTTCCTTAGCGTAATAAAGAAGAGGAGATTCACATCGCCAGCAAAATGGGTAGGTATGAACAATTCTGTCGCTGCGATAGAGCAAACCGCGAGATTTAAGGTCTTCAAGGATAAGAGGGTCGGCATCTTTGACAAACTTTCCAGCGAAGGGATAGCTGCCTTGTATGATACCCTGCAAATCAACATAATCTCGCACGAAATCGAGGCCATTATCCTCACCCGCCTTGAAGTCCACCTCGCCAAAAGCCGGTGCACTATGGACGATGCCAGTGCCCTCATCCAGGGAAACGAAGTCAGCATCGATAACCGGGAAGGATAAATCCTTGTCCTCCGGCTGAACTTCAAGAGCCATACGCCATGTGCCTGCCTCTTCGTGATACTGCCTAAACCGTCCCCTTTCTACACCATAGTCATGTGGATTGAATAACGGTTCGTATCTCAACCCTTTTTGCACGCCTGCGATGTCTGCCCCCTTGGCCCTATCTACCTCCCGATAGCCCTCGAGTCCTACCTTATCCACAAGGATCGAAGCCATGATAAGGTAGTCATCCTCTCCCTCCATTACTGAATAATCAGCATCTGGAGCTACCGCCAGGGCAGTATTACCAGGCAATGTCCACGGCGTGGTTGTCCATGTTAAAAAATAGGCAGGCTTACTTGAAAAGCGATTAAAAAGCTGTTCCAGTGCTTCAGAACGCGGTAATGATGATGGGACAACCTTGAACTTTATGTAAACCGAAGGGTCATCAACCTCCTCGTAACCCAAAGCTACTTCGTGAGAGCTAAGAGATGTCCCACACCGGGGACAATGCGGCGTTACCTTGTATCCTTGATAAACAAGCCCTTTACCCCACAGTTGCTTTAGAAGCCACCAGCAAGATTCAATATAGCCATTATCCAGTGTTACATAGGGATTCTCCATATCAAGCCAATAACCAATACGCTCGGTCAATGCCTCCCATTCTTTGATATACTTGGAAACGCTTTCCCGACACTTTTGGTTAAACTGGGCTATCCCATATTCCTCAATTTGAGCCTTGCTGGTAAATCCAAGGGTATTTTCGACCTCTAACTCCACAGGCAGACCATGGGTATCCCATCCAGCCTTGCGTGGCACATAATAACCTTTCATCGTTTTATACCGGCAGACAACATCTTTAAATAGACGGGAAAGCACATGATGGATTCCGGGGCTGCCGTTAGCCGTAGGTGGACCTTCATAAAAGACATACCTCCGCGACCCTTCCCTCACCTCAACACTTTTGCCAAAGATCTTGTGTTCCCTCCAATAACGGAGAATATCTTTTTCCAGTTGAGGGAAGTCTATTTTGTTATTGACCCTTTTGAACACAACTTAGCTCTATTTGGGTGAAATGACTACTTTCCTATCCTCACCGACACCTACACTATGAGTTACCACTTCAGGATGCTCAGCTAAGGCGAGGTGGATGATGCGCCGTTCCCTAGCAGGCATTGACTCCAAAGTTATAGCACGTTGTCCTAATTTAACCTGTTCCGCTAAGTGCAACGCTAATTCCTCAAGTGAACTACGGCGGCGTTCCCTGTATCCACCAACATCGATAGAAAATGGCTGCCAATCCGCTAATCGTCCAGCTACTATAAGTTTAGCAATGTACTCCAAAGAGGCTACAGTTTGCCCATGACGTCCAATCAAAATACCCAAATCATCGCCTGTGATATTAAAAGTCACCGGTATTTGGTCAGGCAGAACTTCAACCTCGGCTGTTACCTCTAACAAATCAAGCAACTTATTCAGAATCTCTTTGGCTATCTCAACCAAATCTCCCTCTGGTGGAGGTAAAGGCTTCACCTTGATTACAGCCTCTTCAGTTCCTATACCCAGAATTCCTGACTTCCCTTCACTAACAACCTCTACTTCAAATTGGTCTCGCTTCATCCCAAGTCGCCTTTCCGCTTCCTCCGTCGCTTCCTCAACCGTGTCCGCAGTTATCTCCAGTTCATCCATATCTTAACCCTTCTTCTCAACAATTCTTCACGGCGTTAATCCACTTCAAGGTCTTTTTGCAATGCCACTCTGCCCTCCGGCTTTAGTTACCACCTGAGTCGAAGCCCCCCGTTTCAAGTAACCCCATCCCGTAATCCAGTACTGAATTACAATGCCAATCACGTTGGAAACTGCCCAAAAAAGAGCCAAACCGCTGGGAAACATCAAGGTAAAGAAAGCAAACATAAATGGCATCATCAACTGCATCATGCTATTCATCGACTTCTGCCTCGGGTCAGCGGAGGGAGCAGTCACCATTTTCTGTTGTACCCACATTGAGCCACCCACTATAATGGCTAGAATCATGGTGCCGTCAGGCACTCCTAAATTGAGCCACAGGAAATGGCTATCTAGCGGAAGGGCCCGAGTCACCACCTCCCAAGAGTAAAGATGCCGAAATAAATCCAGCAAGCTTTCGGGAGTAGTAGCTAAAGCCTTCATGATAGACTGATAGAGGGCAATCCACACTGGAAATTGAACTAACATTGGCCATAAACAACCCAGCGGATTGACGCCAGCCTCTTTATAAAGCTTCATCATTTCCTGCTGAAGTTTTTGCTGATTTTTACCATGTTTCTTCTGTAATTCCTGGATTTTAGGTTGCATGCCTTGTAAAGATTTGGTGGAGTTGAGTTGCCTTATGGTGAGGGGCAAGAGTATCAAACGAACTATGAAGGTGAGCGCAATGATAGCCAATCCAAAACTGCCATCAAAAACGCTGCTCAGCGCAATCAACCCATTAAGCATCGGGTTGAGGATAATTAGATTCCACAGGTCAACCATGATTATAAAACCTCTATTCGGTAACCAGAGGAAATTTCTTTACCTCCCCTTGCTTAATATCCAGAGCATATAGATAATTATCCTGACCACGAATGTAAACTATGCCTTCCTGAACACAGAGGGTAGCTTGAACAAGCGCATTAATGGTCGGCTTATTATCATTTCCTGGATTCCTAATTCGCTCGCCGATGCCCGTCTTTGGGTTAATGACATACACATTACCTGACTCAGCAACTACCACTAGGGAGTCATCCACCAGAATTGGCGAGACGACTATAGGACTTCCCGCATCAAAAGACCACAATTGTGTGCCATTACCAGCATCAATAGCATAAACCTCACCATCAAGACATACAGCGTAGACAACATTGTTACTAACTAAAGGAGTAGCCCAAAAGCAGTTGTCTCCAGCGAATTTCCACAATGTTTCATTGCTTTCTACTTTCACAGCATAGAGGTTGCGGTCGAAGGAACCTACAAATATCACTCCCTTAGACACTGCTGGAGAGGAAACAAATCCTATTTTTGACTCTGAGGCAAAACTCCAGGTTATACTGCCATCCTCAGCCGATAAGGCGTAAAGATGCCCATCAAAGCTACTTACATAAACATTATTTCCCTCAACATAGGGAGTGGACCACAATTTTTTAACGAGAACATCCGATTCCCATTTTTTATCGCCAAAATGCTTGTCTAAACAATACACCTTGCCATTCGAACTTGTTACATATATAGCATCCTCGCTTATCACCGGGCTGCCCACAATAGCCCCTATTACCTCGCTTGTCTTGGGATAGAACCATTCATTGTCTCTCATTTGAGGGAAATCCAGATTCCGGCTTCGGGCTGAGGCGTTTAGCGCGTAGACTCTACCATTATAGCCCCCGATAAACACTAGAGCCTCATCCACAGCGGGTGTGCCATATATAGCAACAGAAGTGGATACTGGACCGCATGACAATCCCCCCTGGGAAGAAGTAGTAATAGCATACTCCCACTCCCCATCCGCCGGGAAGTGAAGTTGCTGAGTCCGAGCAGAAGAATTTACCGCCATGATTTTGCCATCCATAGAGCCCATGTAGAGGGTACCATTATTAGAGGTAATTCCTGACCATCCTTTCGCTGGCTGTGCTCCACCAGGAACACAGGAAGCCAGGACTAAACCAAAAAGAGCAACCGCGATGAGGAATAATATCTTTGTTTGCTTCACTTCAGTAATCTAGCATCATAATCAAGGCACAGGGTCATATCCCCCTTTAGAGAAAGGATTGCACCGAGCCAATCGTTTAATTGCCAACCAGCTACCTTTAACAAATCCATACCTTTCAATCGCTTCATGAGCATAGTGCGAGCAAGTGGGTTGATAACGGCAGGAATGCGGAGTAACTTCCGATATCGTCGTTTGATATAATTCAATCAAATCGAGGATTACCCGTTTTGTCATCGTCTATCAACAACTGCGCCTGCCCCAATAATCTAGCTACCGAACTTTTCAATTCATGATAACCAGCACCCGCTGCCCCAGGTTGGACAATGAATACTATATCCCATCCCGGCTTTATCACTTGTAGCCGCATTATCTCCCTTAATAAGCGCTTCAACCGATTGCGTATTACCGCGTTGCCCACCTTCTTGCTCACCGAAAGACCATACCTGGTCGAACCTAAGCCCGTGGGCAAAGTTCTCACCACTATCATATCTCCCTTCCATACTCTGCCTTTTTGGTAAACCGAAAAGTAATCTGTCTTCTTCGTTAGAGCCAAGGGCCGTCTCATACAATTAGACCGGTGTCAGCTTCCACCGCCCTTTAAGCCGCCTTCGCTTAAGCACTCTCCGGCCACCTCGAGTAGCCACTCTGGCACGGAAGCCGAGCTTTCTCTTTCTGGAAAGCCTCTTTGGCTGATAAGTTCGTTTAGGCATTTAACTCCTGCGACGTCTTAATTCAGGCAAGCCTACACCGCCTGTTTTCCAGATATGAACCGGGGCATAAGGCAACAAAGCCAAAAAACGAGCCCTCTTTATAGCCCGTGCTATCGCCCGCTGATGCTTAGCACAAGCCCTAGTTGTGTGCCGTGACCCAATGCTTCCATTGCTGGTGAGATACTGAGATAAGGTAGCCACATCTTTGTAGTCTATGGTTGCCTTTCCAGCGCAGAAAGGACAAACTGGAGGCTTACGGGTGAAGTTTCTTGTCCGCCCTGTTGCTCTAAAATTAGCCAATCTTCTGCTCCTTCAAATTAATCAAAAGGCAGGTCCTCAGGCTGGATTTCACCTTCCTCAGGAACGCCCTCTTCAGGAAGGGGAGCTACGGCTCCTGGCTTACCAAGGAAAAGCACTTGATTTGCAGTTACTTCAAGGCTGGTACGCACTTGCCCATCCTGCCCTTCCCAGTTGCGAGCATGCAATCTTCCCTCCACATAAACCTGCTTGCCTTTGGTTACAAATTGATTGCAGGCCTCCGCTTGCTTGCCCCAAACGCTAATTCTAAACCAATCTGTTTCCTCCTTGGTCTCGCCACTAGAAGTGGTGTAACGACGATTAGTAGCCATACGAAAAGAAGTAACCGCTCTACCATTTGGTGTATAGCGCATTTCAGGATCACCCCCCACATTGCCGATAAGTGTTACTTTAGCTAAACTCGCCATCTTTCAACCCTCCCTTGTTACTATAAGATGTCGCAGAATCTCCTCTGAAGCCTTGAGTTCAGCACCAAGTTTCTTCGTCAAACCGGGCTCCAGCTTAAATCGAGTCAAAACATAATTAGCTTCCATGAACTTCTTTATAGGATAAGCTAACTTCCGTATTCCCCATTGTTCAGTTGATTCCACCACCCCACCTTCGTCAGTAATAAACTTACCTACCTGCTCGATAATCTCAGGCAGTCTTTCCGCTTCAACTTCGGGGCTTACTATAGTTACTAACTCATAATCAGTCATCTCTAACTCTACTATTTTAATCCGTATAGTATATCATACTAGTAGCCATAACTTAATCGTTCAATCAAAGGCGAAGGTAAATTATATTCCAGCATTTTTTGCTGAGTAGCACTTATGTCATAGTTAACCCGATAATGATATACTATTTGAGCTTCCCCATCATAGATGGCATAGCTAGCTCTAGGGTCACCATCACGGGGTTGTCCCACCCCACCAGGATTGATAATCAAGCGTCTGCTTTCAAAGCTCAATTTTATTTCACTGGGAATTTTAGCCATAGAGTAATGTTTTGAACTATCCTGCTGGAAGACTAGCGGCTTATGAGAATGACCTACAAGGCAAAATTTAGTGTCAAACCGGTTGAAGTTATCCTCAACATCCTTTGTTGATAGCCACCCTGGGTCAAGGTATTCCCAGATTGGATGGCGAGGACTGCCATGAACCAAGGTAAAATCCCCCTTGCTTATCTTCTGAGGAAGACCTTGCAAGTAATTCACATCCCCGGCACCCAGTTGCTGCCTCGTCCAGAGGATGGCTTGAGCTGCATAGGGGTTAAAATCAGAGATATCAATTTTACCAATAGCTGCCCAGTCATGATTGCCGGCAACACAAATATGCTTGTATTGACGCAAAAGCTCAATACAGGCGTGAGGCTCAGGTCCATAGCCCACTACGTCACCCAAGCACCAAATCTCATCAGTGCCGCCCTTACTCTCTATATCCTGAAGCACAGCTTGAAAGGCAACTAAATTACTATGGATATCGGCAAGAATAGCATATTTCACAGCAATAACTCCTTAATTTGCCATCGCGAGCCAAAGACAAAACAACCTCAAGCCCTTCTACGCGATCGCGGTGCTTACACACCCCGATGACTATAACATCACAGCCTGGCTTTTGAAATGTTATAATTCAAGTGATGAAGCTATCCGAGTTGGGAGAATTTGGCTTAATTGATGTTATACAGCGCATCGCTGAAAAATCCCGGAATCCTCGCTATGATTCCTGGCGGCAACTTTTAGTCGGCATTGGCGATGATGCCGCTGCCTGGCAGAGCGGTGATTATGTTGAGTTGGCCACCACAGACACCCTGGTTCAAGGAGTACACTTTGACCTGAATGCTATTAGCTGGAGAGAATTAGGCTGGAAAGCTCTGGCAGTAAACTTGAGTGATATTGCCGCCATGGGCGGTATTCCTGTATACGCTTTACTGTCTCTGGCTTTGCCCCAGGACCTTGCAGTGGAAAATGTCACCGATTTTTGTCACGGCTTGGCAGAGCTTGCTAACCAGTTTGAGGTAGCCATAATAGGAGGCAATCTAGCTTCCTCTCCTGATGCGGTTATCACCATCACCATTATAGGTTTCTCTAAAGGTAATCGGATACTCAAACGGTCAACGGCTGTACCTGGAGAACAAATAGCAGTTACCGGCTTTTTAGGTCGCTCGGCAGCGGGACTAAAAATGCTCCAGAAGAAAACAAGACTTGACAATGAAACTACCAACATCTTGAGACAAGCGCATCTTCGACCTACGCCAAGAATAAAAGAGGGACAGCTCCTGCTACAGCGGGGAGTCAATACCGCCATAGACATAAGCGATGGGCTCATTGCTGACCTTGACCACATATGCCAGGCTAGCAAAGTTAACGCCCAGATAAAGATAGATAGGGTACCTGTGCATCCTTTGGTTAAAGCCAATTTCCCGGGCTATCAGGAACTGGCTCTAAGCGGAGGCGAGGACTATGAACTGCTGTTCACCGCCGACAAAGTTACTATGGAGAAGGTTAAGCGTGTTCTAGATTGTCCGGTGAGCGTAATTGGCGAGATAACCAAGAAAACTCTGCCCACACGGGTGACTCTGATAGATAGCATGGGGAATGCCGTCACTCCCAGAAAGGCAGGTTGGGAACATTTCAAAAATGAAGCCCTTAAGAGTAAAGTCGCATAGTCCAGAGCAAACTCAGCTTTTAGGAAGTCACCTTGGCGAATTAGCACAACAAGGCGATATCTTTCTCCTCATCGGTGAGCTGGGAACTGGCAAGACCTGCTTCGTTCAGGGCATTGGCAAAGGTCTGGGCATCAAGGAATATCCTTTCAGTCCTTCCTTCGTAATAATCAGGGAATATCGAGGCAATCTCCCCCTATACCATATCGACTTTTACCGCCTTAACCACGTGGCAGAAATCAATGACCTGGGGCTTGAGGAATATCTCTACGGCCATGGAGTTTGTGTGATAGAATGGGCAGAGAAAGCAAGTTCGGCATTACCTGAGAAAAATCTAGTTATATCACTAAATTATGTCCCCGATTCCGAGACAGAACGCTCCATTTATCTTGAACCTAAGGGTGAACGATACCTAAAATTGATGGAAAAACTCAGGTCAAGATTGAACCAGGAGAAATCATGGAACTGGCTATAGACACTTCTTCCAATATTGCCAGCATCGCTTTGTCCAATAAAGGAGAACTTCTATCTGAGCTAACCTGGCAATCAACTTATAACCACACGGTAGAATTGATACCCAATCTAGCTTATCTGCTCAAACAGGCTAAATTACAACCAAGCTTTATTGAAGTAATTATCGTGGCTAAAGGTCCGGGAAGCTTCAATGGCTTGAGAGTAGGAATAAGCGTTGCAAAAGGAATGGCTCTCTCCTTGAACATTCCTTTGCTTGGCGTAAGCACATTAGAGGCCGAAGCTTATCCCTTCAGTTACAATAAACTCCCAATACGCCCTATCCTTAAAGCAAGCCGACAGGAAATTGCCACTGCGCTTTACCAGCAAGAAGATGACCATTGGCGTCGATTGGAAAAAGAACACTTAACCACACTCCAGACTTTATATGCCCAAATTAGCCAAGAAACACTCTTTTGCGGCGAAATCGCCAATGATATGGCAAACGAAATACGACAGAATTTGGGCAAGTTAGCTATAATGCCGCAAAACATGGCCAGATTACCTCGGGCTGGTTACCTTGCTGCTCTGGGTTGGCAAAGGCTTAGTCGGGGAGAACGAGACAACCTGGCGGCACTTCAGCCAATGTATCTCCGCCCTCCCCAGATAACGAAGCCTAAAGGAAGGAGAAAAAATAATGCAAAAACGAAGTCTTGAAGAAGTAGACTACACAGGAGGATTCTGCTTCGCCTGCGGTCAGAATAACCCCATAGGGTTAAAGCTAAAATTTACTTACGATGAAGAGAAAGTTAAGAGCGAATTCACGCCGCAGCAGGTTCATGAAGGGTGGCATGGCTTCACTCACGGCGGTATCCTCTATACTTTGCTTGATGAGGCAAATGCTTACGCCATACTTTGTCATGGGATTAATTGCGTCACAGGCACGAGCGAGGTGAAGTTTAGACATCCTGCACCAGTTGGTGAGCCAATCCAAATCTCTGCTCAAGTTACCCGAAAAACACATAGAGCAGCCAAAGCAAAAGGGATGCTGACTCTTAAAGATGGCACAATCATAGCCGAAAACACTTCCTTGTTTTACATAGTCGGGAAAACAAGAATAACGGTTATGTGGGATATGGATGGCGTCTTGGTTGATTCTGCTTCTTTCCATTTTGCTGCCTGGCGAGAAGTTTTTTCCAAAAGGGGAGTAAAATTCAGCGAGGAGGATTTCATCAAGCTTTTTGGCTCTAGAAACGACTTCATAGTTCGTAGCATTTTAGGGCAGAACATACTTGAAGAGGACATCAAGAGCATAGTGGAGGAAAAGGAGCTGGAATTCCGCGATAAGATAAAAGGAAAAGCCAAGCTATTACCTGGCGCATTTAAGTTATTAGACATGATGAAGGGGAATTTAAGAATGGCTTTGGTTTCTTCAGCACCGAAGGAGAATATCGATTTAATTATCAGTGAACTTAATATAAAGGAATATTTCGATTGTATAGTCTCAGGGCACGAGGTAGCGGAAAGCAAACCTAGCCCCGAGATATATTCCCTGGCTGCCCAAAAGTTGGAAACCAATCCCAGGAATTGCCTCGTAATTGAAGATTCACCCCTTGGTGTTAAGGGAGCTAAAGCTGCCGGTATGAAATGTTTAGCGGTAAGCCGTAGCCATCCTCAACAGAGCATGATTGAAGCCGACGTAGTGGTCAACACCCTGGAGGACATGGACTTACTCTCTCTATTAAAAATCGTATGGGAAAGCTGATATAAAGCGATGTTAGAGGTTTTAACTCAAAAGTTAACCAAAATATTTCACGAACTTGGCGGCAAAGGCAAGCTTAGTGAGAAGGATATCGATACTGCTCTGCGAGAAGTGCGATTATCGCTTCTGGAAGCCGACGTGAATTTCAAGGTGGTGAAGGGGTTCCTATCCGTGGTAAGAGAGCGCGCTGTCAGCAGAGAAGTGTCACAAAGTCTAACACCAGCCCAGCAAGTTATCAAAATCGTTTATGAAGAACTAATTGGTATCTTGGGACATGAACCAAGCAAGCTTGCTCCTATCGCTCATCCCCCAGCAATTGCTTTGGTTGTTGGATTACAAGGCTCTGGCAAAACCACGACGGCAGCTAAGTTGGCTTTTCACCTTAAGAATTTGGGGCAATATCCACTACTGGTAGCTGCCGATACCCGCCGACCTGCTGCCATTGAACAAATCAAGCTATTAGGCAAACAGCAAAATATCCCTGTGTATAGCCAAGATGCCAGCGCATCGTCAATAACCATTTGTAGCAACGCCTTAAAGCAAGCCAAACAAACAGCTACAAACTGGGTGGTCGTTGATACCCAAGGACGACTCCATATCGATGACGCTATGATGCAAGAATTAGCTGACACTAAATCCAAGCTACAGCCATCAGAAGTATTACTTACTGTAGATGCCATGACCGGGCAGGAGGCTGTAAGAGTGGCTCAGGAATTTCACGGTCGAATCGGACTTACCGGGCTTGTCTTGACAAAGTTGGATGGCGATGCAAGAGGCGGAGCAGCTCTCTCCATCAGGTTTGTCACCGGAGTGCCCATAAAGTTTCTGGGTACTGGGGAGAAAATAACTGCCCTTGAGCCTTTTTATCCTGACCGTTTTGCATCCCGTGTATTGGGTATGGGAGATGTGCTCAGCTTCATTGAGCACGCTGAAAGGGCCTATAGCCAACAACAAGTCAAGGAACTGGAAAGGAAAATGCGCACCACTAGCTTTGACCTTAATGACCTTCTTGAGCAATTACATCAAATGCGTAAGATAGGACCTTTAACGAGCTTAATTGAGATGTTGCCAGGCTTTTCCAAATTCACTTCTCATATACCCGCGGATGAAGGAGAAAAACGCTTAAGGAAGATAGAGGCAATTATCCTCTCCATGACTACTGAAGAACGGCACAACCCACGGATCATCAACGGTAGTCGAAAGCATCGAATCGCTCAAGGGAGTGGTACTACACCTCAAGACATTAACCAAATGCTTAATCAATTCTACCAGATGCAGAAACTGACCAAATCGCTAGTGCGGGGAAAACCATCCAGTAATATGACCAGTATGTTTGGTATTCCCTTCAAGTAGACTCATTCGAGATAATCCCTAAGCTTTCTACTATACTGGGGGTGACGCAGCTTGCGCAAAGCTTTAGCCTCGATTTGGCGAATTCTCTCCCGAGTTACACTAAACTCTTTGCCCACCTCCTCCAGTGTTCGAGGATGCCCATCTTTGAGCCCAAACCTGAGCTGGATTACTCTCTTCTCTCGCTCATTGAGCTCATCAAGTACCCTATCTATTTGCTCTTTCAGTAGCTGTTGTGAGGCTACCTCGGTTGGCGCTGGGCTAGCTCGATCTTCAACAAAATCACCAAGCCGACTATCCTCATCTTCGCCTACAGGCGTTTCCAAAGATACAGGCTCATGGTGAAACAAATCTATGATTTCTTCTACTCTTTCAGGAGTTAAATTTAGAGAATCAGCAATTTCCTTATAGCTTGGTTCATGCCCGTATTCTTGGGTTAGCTGGCGGGTTGTTCGCAACAGCTTATTGATCGTCTCCACCATGTGTACCGGGATGCGGATAGTACGGGATTGATCAGCTATAGCTCTAGTTATTCCTTGCCTGATCCACCAAGTAGCATAAGTGCTAAATTTATAACCCTTTCTGTACTGAAACTTCTCTACAGCCCGCATAAGACCGATGTTCCCTTCTTGAATGAGGTCAAGAAAGGACATACCGTGTCCAATATACTTCTTGGCAATGCTGACCACCAACCTCAAATTAGCTTCGATAAGGTGCTTTTCCGCCTTCTCAGCTTCTTTCTTCACTTCATCAAAGTGAGCCTTGAACTGACCGGCGTCACGCTTGAGATGGGAGGTAAACTTCTCATCAGCCAGCAGAGCTTTTATCCCTTTAAAAGTAATCTTCTTCCCAATTACTGCCAACGATTGTGGCGGCAAAAGGGAACTGCTTAACGAAAGTTCCACTATGGCTTCTACTGCTGAAGCTCTCTTACCCGTCTCTTGAGCAACTGCCTCCGCTAACCCCGGGTCAATTTCATCATCAATGGCAGCACGAAATTTAGGGTTGGTTATCCTTCCTATTACACCATCTGAATAACCAATGCCTGCATGCTTTCCAACAACCTTGACAACGGGGTAAGCTCGGGATAACCGAGAAAGCAAGTGAAGCACCGTATCAACTTCCAAGGGGTATCGTCCCTGCTTATTAAAATAATTATCCTCAAATTTAACTAAGTATCTGCCTCGCTCTATCAGCCTTGCCAGGGTTTTTTCCTCAGCAGCTTTTAGTAGCTTTACCCTACCGATTTCGTGAAGATACATACGGGTTGAATCATCAATTATTTCATGCTCTTCTAAACCTATCTCCGCTTTAGCCCCTTGGGGGATTGCTACAACAGCATTCTCTTCAGCTTCCTCCTCAGTAGCAACTGACTCTTCTTCCTCCCCTTCATCCTCATTATTTGCATTAGTCACTTCGTTCTTACCAGGATCCATAAATTAACCTCATCTTGTTTTTCCTGCTTTCGACTGTTTGATGAGAATTTCTCTGATTTTTTGACTGGAGGCTATTCCCTGCTGTTCCAATTTGGCAAGCTCAGCATCAATACCTTGCGTCTCCCTCTCAAGATTAAGTATTGCTTCCTTCCTAGCTTCTAAACTTCTGGAATACCTCTCTTGCAACCGGAGAACACAATCAGCCAGTTCACGCTGTCTATCAGCTTTTTGAGCCTCAGGCGGAAAAGTTTTATTCAATAAATAGTTTATATGTTCTAATAGATTCGTGTCAAGTTTCTCTTTGAGTTCAGAAATGCTTTGAGATTGTTGCCACTTATTAAACAGTTCGCGATTCTCTGTGTATACGAAAAACTCCGGCGTTAATCCCTGCACTACGTCGCAATATTCAGGATGCTGAAACAATAGTGCTAGACAAGTTTCCTCGATCGGACTTGATGCGAGTTGACGGAAAAGACGCGAGTGACTCACTTCAAGCAATTGCTTCCGTTTCGTGACACGCATCTTCTTCAACGCTGCCATCAATATGGGGCTATCCAATTTCAACAGATGTGCCATCTTTTGTACATATTGAGCTTGCCTTATAGGATCCTTTACTTCATAAAGCAAAGGTAATAACTTCTGTATTGCCAACGATTTGTCTTCAGCTTTGTTGAAATCGACTTTGCTTACCACTGTCTCAAGAGCAAATTCCAATATGGGCAACGCTTGAGTTACCATGCCCGGCCAAAGCTTTGGGGTTTCAATTATTACTTCAGCAGGGTCTTTACCTGAGGGCAAAGGAATAACCTTTATTTCAGCGGCAAGCATACCTTCGCATCTAACCAACCCCGACCATAGTGGCACCGGAATCGCTTTTCTATCCAAAGAACGAGCCAGTATCTCCCCACTCCGCAAGGTAGCTTCTTCACCAGCCACGTCCGCATCGAGGGCTAAAGTTATATTCTTGGTTAGCCTTTTAAGGATATTCACCTGCTTCTCGGTTAAAGCAATTCCCATGGAGGCGACTACGGTTTGCCAACCATTTTGATGAGCTGCGAGGACATCCATATAACCTTCCACAATTATGGCTAAATCTTCCCTTCTAATAATGGCTTTAGCTTTATCAATTCCATAAAAGTTACTTCCCTTATCAAAAAGCACTGTCTGCGGGGAGTTGGTGTACTTAGGTTGAGAGTCATCCAATACTCTGGCACCAAAACCAATAACACGACCCTTAGTATCCCGTATGGGAAACATCAACCGATTGCGAAACCTATCATAGCTTCCCCCACCTTCTTTCTCTATTATCAAACCGATATCCACCAGGGTTTTTTGTTCATAACCCTTATTGATCAAAAAATCTTTACCTGCCTCCCAATCATCGGGACTAAAACCAAGCTGAAACTTCCTGATGGTCTCGAGAGTGATTCCCCTACTATTAAGATAACTTCTGGCTCTCTCGCCTGCCGTGGTATTTAGTAATAAGTGATGATAGTACTCACTTATAAGCTCATTAATCTCAAATAATCTCTCTGTTTCCTTATCCTTAACCTTCTCTGCTTCTGTAGGTTCACTTAAAACTATACCAGCCCTTTGAGCCAGAAGACGAAGAGCCAGACCAAAATCGACTCCTTCCTTTTTCATAATGAATGCGAAAACATCGCCCCCGGTATTACAGGCGCCAAAACAATGCCAGGTCTGTTGATCCGGGAAAACGAAAAAGGAAGGATTTTTTTCGCTGTGAAATGGACATAATGCCTTAAAATTACGCCCCGCTTTCTGCAAAGGCACGTAATCAGAGATTACTTCTACAATGTCTACCCTTTGTTTTACATCATTGATCACGCTCATCAGGATATTTCCTCAGCCAGGCGTGATGCATATTGGTCAGTCATCCCAGCAATATAATCAGCGACTTTGCGCTCTTTGCGATCATTCGATAGGGCAAATTCTCGAGGCAGTCTGTCCTCATGTTTCAGAAAATAAGAATACAGTAGCTGCATCGCTTTCTTTGCCTTCTTAGCCCCTTCACTCTCTAAACTAGGGTGATATACTTTATCAAACAAGAACTGGCGCAATTCATTGGTAGCCTGAAGCACACTCAGATTCATACCTATACCTGGTTCCCCTACCCCGCCTTTCCCACTGACTACCCAGGAATAGCTTACAATATCACAAACCAATGTGTTGATTCGCTGCGAACGCTTAGTACCTAGAATAGCTATTGCTGAATTAGGTAGATCGTTTTCAGTAACAAGACCAGCCCTTATAGCATCATCAATGTCATGGTTAATATAAGCTATCACATCAGCCATCTTACACACCTGACCCTCCATAGTGCCAACATCTGTCCATCCTTTTCCTAAGATATCAATCTGACCTTTAGAATGATTAAGAATGCCGTCTCTTACTTCCCAACAAAGATTGAGCCCATGTCCATCATTCTCCAGGAAATCAATCACTCGCAGGCTCTGTTCATTGTGCTTGAACCCTTCAGGGCATAGTTCATCTAAAATTTGCTCACCTATATGACCAAAAGGGGTATGTCCTAAATCATGTCCCAGGGCAATGGCTTCAGTTAAATCTTCGTTCAAATTCAAAGCCCGTGATATAGTCCTAGCAATTTGAGAAACTTCCAGGGTATGAGTTAGCCTAGTTACATAGTGGTCTCCTAGGGGAGCGATAAACACTTGTGTCTTATGCTTAAGCCGTCGAAAGGCCTTGGAATAGATGATGCGGTCTCGGTCACGCTGAAAGCAAGTCCTTATCGGACATGGTTCCTCCCACCTCATCCTGCCACGACTATCCCTACTTTTAGCGGCATAAGATGAAAGAGCTTCTTCTTTCCGCTCTGTTTGCTCCCGTATACCAAACTCGTTGACCATTGAGATATAATGTTCATAACAAGTTGAAGTAAAAACTCTTATTTTTCAACTGCACTGATATGCTCTTTCTTCCCTACCTCCTAGTCTTCACCTTCTTTTCCGCCTCCGCTACATCCAACCTTGTTTTCAACACCACATCCGGGTTCAAGGACATTGAATCTATCCCACACTCAACCAAGAACTCAGCAAATTCAGGGAAATCGCTAGGTGCTTGACCACATATCCCTATCTTTCTTCTCGGTTTGTGTTTATGCGCAGCCTCTATGACTTGCTTCACAAGTCTTTTCACTGCTTCATTTCTCTCATCAAATATATGAGAAACAAATTCAGAATCTCTATCCAAACCGAGTGTTAATTGGGTTAGGTCATTCGACCCTATGCTGAATCCATCAAACACATCTGCAAATTCCTCAGCTAAAACCACATTAGATGGTATTTCACACATCACATATACTTCTAATCCATTCTCCCCTTGTTTTAGACCGAACTCCTCCATTGCATTTATCACTTTCCTCCCCTCTTCCGGCGTCCTACAAAAAGGCACCATCACCTTAACATTAGAAAGTCCCATCTCATTTCTCACCTTCTTTATCGCCTTGCATTCTAAGCCAAAAGCAGGCTTAAACTTCTCATCATAATAACGCGAGGCACCCCTCCAACCTATCATCGGATTGCTTTCTCCTGGCTCATAAAGATGCCCCCCAATTAAATTGGCATATTCATTTGTCTTGAAGTCGGAAAATCGAACGATGACATCATTGGGATAAAAACCCGCCGCTACCTTTGCTATCCCCATTGCTAAATTGTCAATGAAGAATTGCATTTTATCGTGATACGATACACTCCTCTTATCTATCTCCTTAACTACTTCTGCTACCTTCTTATCCTTATTTGCTTTCCTCTTCAACTTATCGTAGTCTATGAGCGCCATTGGATGTATGCCGATGTAGGAATTGATGATAAACTCCTCCCTAGCTAAGCCTACGCCATCATTGGGAATTTGTCCTTGAATAAATGCACCCCCAGGAATACCAAAATTCATCATTATCCGAGTGCGAGGTCTTGGAAGATTAGATAACGTCACCTCATCGATCCGATATTTCAACTTGCCTTCATATATTCTGCCCTCACCTCCCGAACAATCCACCGTAACTTCCTTCACGTCTCTTAAAACCTTGGAACCATCACCGGTGCCGATTACACAAGGTACTCCAAGCTCACGGCTAATTATAGCAGCATGGCAGGTTCTCCCACCTTTGTTTGTGATTATCGCACCAGCAATTTTCATTATGGGCTCCCAATCAGGATCCGTCATGTCAGTAACTAAAACTTGACCGTGTTTGAACTTATAGATCTCGCGGGGATCTTCTATTATATTTACCTCGCCTTGGCCAATCTTCGTACCAACCGATTCTCCCTGGAGCAGCAACCTCCCCTTCTCTTCAAGCACATAGGTTCTAAGCACAGCCAAATCCCTTTGTGAATGCACTGTCTCTGGTCTCGCCTGGACAACGAAAAGGTCACCAGTTAGCCCATCCTTTGCCCATTCAATATCCATCGGCAGGCCATAATGTTCTTCTATAATGCAAGCCCACTTGGCAAGGGTGAGCACCTCATCATCGTTCAATACAAATTCCATCCGCTCTTGCGGAGTAACTTCCCTTTGCTCCGTTCCTGTTCCGTCTCCCTTGTAAACCAGTTTCTTTTCCTTTGTCCCCAGTTTCTTTTCCACAATAGGTCTGAACCCTTCTTTTAAAGCAGGCTTGAAAACATAAAACTGGTCTGGGTTCACAATCCCTTGCACCACATTCTCTCCCAGACCATATGCACCGGTGATGTAGACCACATCCTTGAACCCTGATTCAGTATCTATGGAAAATATAACTCCAGAGCATGCTAAGTCAGAACGAACCATCTTTTGCACGCCAACTGATAGAAAAACCCTCAGGTGGTCGAATCCCTTATCAACCCGGTAAGATGTTGCTCTATCGGTAAATAAAGATGCAAAGCATTCCATAACCTTTCCTATTAATTCTTCCTCACCCCGCACATTCAAGTAAGTTTCCTGCTGCCCAGCAAATGAAGCCGTGGGCAAGTCCTCCGCAGTAGCACTGCTCCTCACTGCGACATCAATATTCCTTCCGTATCCTCGCTCCATCTCTCTGTAGGCAAGCCTTATCTCTTCCTCCAGTTCTTCAGGACAAGGCGCGTTTCTTATTAGATTCCTTATCTCCTTACTGCGCCGTGACAGATTCCCCATGTCATGTGTATCCAAGCCAGATAGAATATCCCTGATTTTCCCCATTATGCCTGCTTTTTCAATCGCATATGTATACGCTTCAGCAGTGATAGCAAATCCAGAAGGAACGTCCACCCCATTCTTACCTAGATTCCTCACCATCTCGCCAAGAGAGGCGTTTTTGCCACCCACCAAAGCCACATCACCAGCGCCGATTTCCTCAAACCACTTTATAAACTTCATCGGGTGCTCAACAGACTATTTCAAAAATAAGCATTAATTCCGCAGCCTCACTTACATCCGACAAGCTAAAACAATACTTCTTTCACAGGTAGTGAACTGAATATTTCAATATACCACATTTAACCATATTTCGGCAACCTAATTGAGCCAGGCATGGAACCAGCCACGTGAACGAGTACAATCCCTTGACTGTAAGCAAGGGGCAGATTATAATCTTCTTATAGGCAACTGTTGCATATCGCGAGTAAGTATGGCTACTGGATTTGAAAGATTCTCCGAAAGTGCTCGTAAGGTATTGACACGAGCTCAAGGCGCGGCACAGCGCCTAGGCCACAACTATATTGACACTGAGCACTTATTGCTCGGGCTAGCACAGCAAGAATCAGGAGTAGCCTCCAAAGTTTTAGCCAATTTAGGAATTCCCGCAAATAAGGTGCAACCAGCGGTGGAGTTTTTGATTGGAAAGGGGCAAAAACCAAGCACTACTGACGAGGTGGGGCTTGCTCCTCGGGCAAAGAAGGTCATCGAATTCGCTATTGATGAGGCACGTCGCTTCAATGCTACCTATATAGGTGCTGAACACATTTTACTGGGATTATTACGAGAGAAGGAAGGGATAGCTTATACTGTTCTAGAAAACTTGGGCGTTACGCTGGAGAAGGCACGAGAGGAGGTTAGTCGGGTCATCAAATATGAAACAACGCATGCCCGAACTCTTGGCCGCAGCACCTCACGCACACCAACACTAGACCAACTGGGAACAGATTTAACCGCTTTAGCCAAAGCAGATAGACTTGACCCTATTATTGGGCGTAATACAGAAATTGAGAGGACGATTCAGATACTAAGCCGCCGCACTAAGAACAATCCTGCCCTCATTGGTGAACCAGGTGTTGGCAAAACAGCTATAGTTGAAGGATTAGCCCAGCGTATAATAAAGGGAGAGGTTCCTGAAGCACTACAGGGCAAAAGGATAGTTGCTCTAGATATAGGTGCTTTAGTGGCTGGGACAAAGTATCGCGGTGAATTTGAGGAAAGACTTAAAAGGATTATTGAAGAGGAGAAAGCTTCGGGGAATTGTATACTATTCATCGATGAAATGCAGACAATCGTTGGTGCTGGAGCTGCTGAAGGTGCCGTGGATGCCGCTAATATTTTAAAACCTTCGTTGTCGCGGGGTGAGATACAATGTATTGGTGCCACTACCTTGAATGATTATCGCAAGTATGTCGAGAAAGATGCTGCGTTGGAGCGACGTTTTCAACCCATCCTGGTGGCTGAACCTACTAAGGAAGAAACTCTGGAAATCCTGCGAGGAATTAAGTATCGCTATGAGCAATTTCATCGCCTAGCCATTAGCGATGAAGCGCTGCAGGCAGCTACATCCCTAGCTACACGGTATATCGCTGACCGTTATCTACCCGATAAAGCTATCGATTTGGTAGATGAAGCTAGCTCCAGAGTGCGTATCAAACGAGGTAATGCACCAGTTAGTTTAACCGAGGCAAAACAGGCTCTGGAAAGTATACGCAAGGAAAAAGAGGCTGCTGTCGCTGCCCTTCAATATGAATATTCCAGTGAACTGCATGAGCGAGAGCTACAGCTTGTTCAAAAAATCGAAGCTCTGGAAAAAGAATGGCAATCAAAGCAAGAACTAGATAAACCTATAGTGGCAGAAGAGGATATCGCTGAAACAGCTAGTATGTGGACTGGAATACCAGTGGTGAAGTTAACCACTGATGAAACTAGCCGCCTTCTCCATATGGAAGAAGCTTTGCACCGCCGTATCATTGGTCAGGACGAAGCGATAAAAATTATCGCCAAAGCGGTAAGGAGAGCCCGCGCTGGATTGAAAGACCCCAGACGCCCAATAGGAGCCTTCATATTCCTTGGACCTACCGGCGTTGGCAAAACTGAGTTAGCAAGGGCTCTAGCAGAATTTATGTTCGGTAGCGAGGATACATTAATCAGGCTTGATATGTCAGAATTCATGGAGCGTCATACTGTGGCTCGCTTGGTTGGTTCACCGCCAGGATACATCGGCTATGAGGAAGGCGGGCAGTTAACCGAGGCAGTGCGGCGGAAATCTTACTGCTGCATCCTCCTCGATGAGATTGAGAAGGCACATTATGACGTGTTTAATATACTACTCCAAATTTTCGATGATGGTCATTTAGCTGATGCCAAGGGACGCCGTGTGGATTTCCGTAATAGCATCATAATCATGACTAGCAATATTGGAGCTGAGCTAATAAAACGCAATATGAGCATTGGCTTTGATATTCATGGTGATAGTGATAAGCAAATCGAATACGAGAAGATGAAGGAAAAGGTGCTTGGGGAGGTGAAGAAAACCTTTCGCCCCGAGTTTCTCAACCGTATTGATGCCACTGTGGTTTTCCACGGCCTGACTAAAGAACATATCCGAAAGATCGTTGAGTTAATGCTCAGCCAGACCATTGATTCGGTCAAGGAAAAAAATATAACTTTAGAGATTACCGAAGCTGCCAAAGACCTCCTCGGTGACAAGGGCTATGATCCTGTTTTTGGAGCACGTCCATTGCGTCGTACAATCCAGGAAATGGTGGAAAATCAACTCTCCGAGGCTTTGCTACACGGCGATTTCCTCCCTGGAGACACCGTTGTGGTAGATCGTGAAGATGAGAGAATCGTGATACGTGCGCTGGTCAAGGAAGGCACATAACAGTGCCCCAAGAGATAATTGAAGCACCAATACCAGGTAAAATTCTAAGCGTCGACGTTACTCAAGGCAATTCAGTGAATGAAGGCGATATAATTTGCGTTATAGAAGCGATGAAGATGGAGAACCCGGTATTGGCTCCCGTAACAGGGTCAGTCGTAGAGGTGGGGGTTTCCCCCAATCAAGTAGTTAAAATAGGCCAATTGATAGCTACCATCGAGTACCAATGAAAATCAGTTCCTGTGAAAGGGTCTGTTACAGAGGTGGGGGTTTCCCCCAATCAAGTAGTTAAAATAGGCCAATTGATAGCTACCATCGAGTACCAATGAAAATCAGTCCCTGTGAAAGGGTCTGTTACAGAGGTGGGGGTTTCCCCCAATCAAGTAGTTAAAATAGGCCAATTGATAGCTATCATTGAGTACCAATGAAAATCAGTCCCTGTCAAGTAGTTAAAACAGGTCAATTGATAGCGATCATCGAGTACCAGTGAAAATCAGCTAAGGAAGGAGGAGAAGAATGGCTACTAAGATGTGGTATGTAGATCCCGTAATGCAGACAATGTTGTCCACAATGGGGGGTGAAGCTATTAAGGAAGTCTATGGACACTTTTTTGCACCGAGGGCGATTTTTACCGGGAGAATGGGAGCAACGGCATTATCAATGCTTGTCGCCTTTATGCGTGAAAGGAGAAAGGCGTTCATTTTAACCGACACTGTCGTGGAAAGACACGCCAAAAGTGTCGCTAAAGATTTCCAAGAAGCCAGCTTTCAGACAACAATTTGGAACGAGGCTGCTCCAGAACCCCCGGTAACCCTGGTGGAAAAGTGTGCCGCTGCGATGACAAAATTCGAACCTGACCTCATCGTTGCGGTGGGGGGTGGCTCCACAATGGACCTGGCCAAAGCCGCATGGATACTCTACGAGTTACCGGGTTACGACTTGAGGGCGGTAAACCCTACGATTCCCATGGGATTAAGGAAAAAGGCACTACTGGCAGCATATCCCACAACGAGTGGTACCGGTTCGGAAGTCACCTGGGCTTCCGTGTTGACAGATGATTCCGTGAGCCCGCCTGTAAAGATCGAGGTTACCTCAGCGGAAATAGTTCCAGACTTCGCAGTTCTAGTTCCAGAATTCACCGTTGGAATGCCACCCAGAATAACCGCAGGTACAGGCCTAGATGCTTTAGCACATTCAGTTGATAGCTTCTTGACCTGTTATGATACTGATATCTGCGATGCCCTGGCAATAAAATCTATAGAATTAATATTCAAGTTCTTGCCTCGAGCATATAAAACACCCGACGATATGGAGGCAAGATACCGCATGCAACTGGCAGCAACGATAGCTGGACTTGCATTTGGAAATAGCCAAGCGGCACTGACGCATAGCCTGGGGCATGCAGTAGGAAAGGTATTTGGCATCCACCATGGAATAGCAGTGAGTATTTTCATACCTTATTCAATACAATATTATTCCAGAGCAAGCAATAAGTATGTGCAATTAGCCAGGAAAATTGGGATTGAGGCAAAAGATGATGCGGAATGCCTTCAAAAACTCGTTGACAGGTTCAAGCAATTTCTTTCGAGCTTTAAGGTGCCCTATGCCTTGAAGGAGCACGGAATTACCAAGGAGAGATGGCAGAAAAACCTTGACGCTGTCGCCAGGTATGCCTCGGAAGACGCATGTACACCGGCAAGCCCAAGACCTACCTCCGTCATTGACATTAAGAAAATGCTTGAGTATGCCTATGAAGGGAAAGATATCGACTTTTGAAAGGAGGGATTGAAATGTACGGCTATCATGGAAAGATCTTGCAGGTTGATTTAAGCACTCGACAGACAAAGGATATAGCGCTAAAAGAAGAGGATTTGAGGAAATTCATAGGTGGAGCCGGGCTTTCAGCGAAACTGCTATACCCGACGATGAGCAAAAACCTCGACCCATTGGGCCCAGAAAATCCCCTCATCTTCATCACAGGACCGTTCACGGGGACAGCAGTTCCATCCACAGGCCGACATACCATTTGTGCCAAATCGCCACTTACCGGTGTATGGGGAGAATCGAGCGCCGGGGGGTTCTTCGGAGTTGCACTGAAATCCACGGGTTACGATGGCGTCATGATAGTGGGGCGTTCCGATAAGCCTGTTTACCTCCTGATGCACGATGGGACTGCAGAAATAAAAGATGCCTCCCATTTGTGGGGAAAGGGATTTTATCAAACAAAGGACATCTTGATGAAAGAAGTGGGGGAGAAGAGGGCAAGGATATCTGCCATTGGGCAAGGTGGCGAAAACCTCACTAAGTATGCTGCCATAATGAATGATGATGGGAGGGCAGCGGGAAGATGCGGATTAGGGGCTGTCATGGGTGCTAAAAAGCTAAAGGCAATCGTTACATATGGGGATAGAAGACCAAGCGTGGCAAGTTCAGACAAACTTAAGGAGAATATAAAAGGGGCTTTGGTTGTGCCGATAACAGAACTGAGCGCCTTATCTACCAGAGAAATGCTCCGAGAGTTCGGGACGATAGGCTATCTCGACATGGCGATGTATCTATCAGATGCCCCGGCAAAGTATTTTTCTAAATCTGTCTTTCCCGTTGAGGAGATAGACGGGAAGGCATTAAAGCAGAATTATTATGTAAAATCAGTTGCCTGTTATGGCTGTCCTGTAGGCTGTGGGAGATTGACAGAATACGGCAAGCATGGAATAGATAAGGTGGATGGCCCCGAGTATGAAAGCGCTGCCGCACTCGGCCCATGCTGCATGAACTTCGACTTAGACTCCATTATCTACGCAAGTCACCTATGCGATGACTATGGAATTGATACAATATCAGCAGGAGTCTCAATAGCATTCGCAATGTATCTATATGAGAAAGGTGTGCTCACGAAAGATAAGACCGGGATGGAAATAAAGTGGGGAGATAGTAAGGCTATTGTTAGCCTTGTTGAAAAAATCGCAAAAAGAGAAGGGGTAGGAGACATCTTAGCTGAGGGAGTGAAAAGGATGGCGGAGAAATTTGGTGTCTCACAAGATGAGGCAGCGCACGTAAAGGGGTTAGAAATTCCAATGCATGACCCCAGAGCCTTTTTCGGAGATGCTGTGGATTACGCCACCTCACCTCGCGGCGCATGTCACACGAAGGGAGATTACTATATGGTTGATATGGGGCGGGGGGTCCTTGATGCCGACATTATACCCGGAGACAGATTTGAATCCTCTGAGAGCAAAGGCGCTATGGTTGCCAGATACCAGAATTTGAGGGACTTGTTCAACTCGCTTCCATTGTGTATCTTGTCATCCATAATATCGCCTGAACATATAGCAGGATTATTAAACGCAGTTACCGGGTGGGATTTCAATCCTGATTCCCTTATGATGGCAGGAGAGCGAAGTTTCAATGTAAAACGTATGATTAATATCAAGCTTGGTATCACCAAGGAGGATGACAAGCTCCCAAAGATAGCCATCACACCGCTGTCAGAAGGAACATCACAGGGCAAACAGCCAGACATGGAAATTTTAATGCGAGGACATTACAAAGAGCGAGAATGGGACATAAAGACAGCTAAGCCAACGAAGGAAAAATTGCAACAGCTTGGACTTTCTGAGATGATAAAGGAGATATAAATTCATATTCACAGCATATTAATCGACTAGCTTGAAATCTAGTAATCGTGGCAAATTAAAATCCAAAACTGTTTTCGTCTGCCAGCAATGTGGCAAGGAAAGCCCTAAATGGTTAGGCCGCTGTCCCGATTGTGGCGCATGGAATAGCTTTGTAGAAACAACAGTCAGCCCATATCGTGCCGCTTACAATAGGCCTGCGCTTAAGGCGAATAAACCCCAGGAACTCTCCACAGTGGAGAGGAGCACACTTTCCCGCCTCAGCGTCGGTTTCTCTGAGATAAACCGTGTTCTGGGAGGCGGCTTAGTGCCTGGCTCTGTAGTGCTCATCGCCGGAGAACCAGGAGTAGGCAAGTCAACACTATTACTTCAAGCTTCAGCAATGATAGCTAAGGACAAAAGGCCGACATGTTATATCTCCGGGGAGGAATCTGTTAATCAAGTTAAACTCAGGGCTGAGCGGTTAAACATAGATGGTGAAGGGCTTTTCTTTCTGTCTGAAGCCGATATGGCTATTATCATGGAGCACTTGGATGAAATTTCACCCAAACTGGTGGTCATTGACTCCATCCAAACTATGTATCTGGAAGATATCTCGGGGATGCCTGGTAGTATCTCCCAGGTGCGTGAATGCGCATCGCGGATAATGAGGTGGGCAAAGGAAAATAATGTGCCTGTATTGCTTACTGGTCATGTGACCAAGGATGGTTCTATCGCTGGTCCTGGAACGTTGGAACATATAGTCGATGTAGTGCTTTATTTCGAAGGTGAGCCTTTCAGCAGCTACCGTATGCTGCGAGGTATTAAGAATCGCTTCGGCTCCACTAATGAGGTTGGACTTTTCGAAATGGGCAACAGTGGGTTAGTGGAAGTAGATAACCCGTCTCAAGCTTTGTTATCCAGGCACACCGATGCCATGGTCGGCTCAGTAGTAGTGCCCACCCTTGAAGGGAGCCGCCCCTTGCTCGTGGAGCTACAAGCTTTAACTACACCAAATAATTTTGGCCCGCCAAGACGTATCGCCAACGGCGTTGACTTTAACCGCCTGCTTCTAATTATCGCTGTGCTCACTAAACGTGCTGGACTAAGACTTTTTAACCAGGATGTTATCGTCAACGTCACCGGTGGATTAAGGCTCAATGAGCCAGCGATCGACCTTGGAATTGCCTTAGCTATTGCTTCTAGCTTTAGCGACCGTGTCCCAATTTCAGGCTCAGCTGTGTTCGGCGAAATAGGGCTAAACGGAGAGCTTAGAACTGTACCGCAGGTAGAAAGACGAATCGCTGAAGCAGCTAGACTGGGCCTTAAAACTTGCCTCCTCCCTAAACTTAGTTCTGTCATTGCGAGCACAGCGAAGCAATCTCCTGACTATGCCAACATCCAGTTAATTGAAGCTAACTCTCTAGGCCAGGCCCTTCGATTAGGGCTTACCAGGAAAATCAACAGGGAAACGATCAATGGTGAATAAAGCCCCCGAATTGGGAGTCATTATAGCCGCTGCAGGCGACAGCCAGAGAATGGGTAACCTCAATAAAATCTTTGCCACCTTGGGAAACAAACCTTTGTTAGCTTGGTCGGTGGATACCTGCCAAAAATGCCACTTGATTGACCAGATAGTTATTGCGCTGAGAAGCGATGATCTGGAATTAGGACAAGAATTGGCCAGAGAAAGAGAATGGACTAAGGTCACTGACATATATCCTGGTGGTCCATTACGTCAAGATTCCGTAAAGCGAGGCCTGCATAAGTTAGTAAATTGCACCTGGGTCATGATCCATGATGGAGCACGTCCTTTCCTGACTCTGAATCTAATCAAAAAGGGATTGGAGGCGGTGAAGGAAACCGGAGCAGCTATAGCTGCGGTGCCGGTTAACGAAACGATTAAACTTGCCAATGACGCTGAAATAATTGAAAAAACTCTCCAGCGTAGCAAACTATGGGTAGCACAAACCCCACAGATGTTCAAATTTGAGATAATAACAAAAGCCTACGAAGAACTCACTGTGGAAGTAACTGATGATGCTGCTGCCGTGGAGCTTCTTGGCTATAAAGTAAAGCTTTACCCCGGCACATATCAGAATATAAAGATAACCACCCCTGCCGATCTATCTTTAGCGGAGGTCATTATTAGCGATGTTGAGAGTGGGTATCGGTTATGATTGCCACCCCCTTGTTCCAGAGCGTAAGCTAATCCTGGGAGGAGTTCATATCCCTTTTGATAAAGGCTTATTGGGATATAGTGACGCTGATGTGGTAGCTCATGCCATAATTGATGCTTTATGCGGTGCTGCTGATTTAGGCGATATTGGCACCCAATTTCCCCCAGAAAATCCAGAGTACGAAAATATCTCCAGCTTAACTCTATTGAGCAAAATCGCTGAACAAATAAGTAAAAAGGAATTCAAGATAGTCAACATTGACGTTACCATCATTGCTCAACATCCCAAACTATCCCCTTTCACCTCCGAAATGAGGAAACAAATTAGCCATTCGCTGAATATCAAGCCATCCCAGATAACGGTAAAGACCACTACCACCAATGGTTTGGGATTCATCGGGAGAGAGGAAGGAGTAGCTGCTCAATCTATTGCTTTAATCCGCGGGGAAAGTTAGCTTATCACCATGTCGTAACTGGGTTTGTTATCCTGCCAATAAACTACAAATTTGACCCTTCTTCCTTCAACCAAATGCATCTCGCTTTCACTGCGAAGTTTTCTAAAATCCATCATTCCCAAAAAGGCTTTAAGAAGCTCAATTTGCCCGGCAAGCTCTTTATTCTCTGGCTCATCCCTCATATACTTGTTTACCAGATTCCAGTATGCTTCTTTGGTCACAGTCTCGATGCAGTGAGAAAGTGAAGGAACAAGTTCTATACTACACATATTTAAGTTATATCAAAAGTAAAAATCAAAATGCAAAATGACAAGCAAAAATGAAAAAGCAGTCAGTATGAGGCTGAAGGCTGATAGCTGAAAGCTACTAAATTGGGATTTGTTTAGGATTTCTCTGCAGGGTGAGAGATTGCTTCGTCGCCCTCATTTTATTCGGGCTCCTCGCAATGACAGAAAGAGGGAAGTCAAAACGTCACTAATCCTATGAACCAGTATAGACCATTGCAATTGATTTACTGATAAAGTAACATCCCTTTAAAGCAATGGAGCAAATTTGGGCACCCTGGAGGATAGAATACATACAAAAGGCTAAAGAGGAAGGCTGCCTTCTTTGCCAAAAACCCAAAGAGAGTAACGATGAAGCGAATTTCATCCTCTATCGTGGGCAAACCAATTTCATAATGCTAAATGCCTTTCCGTACAACCCGGGGCACTTGATGGTAGCACCTTACCGACATGTGGCAAACCTTCAAGATTTGACCGACGAGGAAGCAAAGGAGCACTTCATCATTGTCAAGAAAAGCATTGAACTTATAACAGAGGTATTGAAGCCAGCGGGTTTCAACATTGGGTTAAATCTGGGTAGGGTTGCCGGGGCTGGCATTGAAGGGCATCTCCATACCCATATAGTACCTCGGTGGGAAGGCGATGTTAATTTTATGCCGGTATTAAGTGAGACGAGGGTCATCTCGGAGGCGTTGGCCGATACTTATCGGAAGCTAAAGGCAAGATTAACCTGATTGTTGTTCCCATTGAGGATAAGAACCCAGTATCTTAACAAAAGTGGCTTCCCGGGTTAGTTCCCCCATCGCTTCCTGATAAACCTTACCACCCAGCTCGCTTTCAAAATCAACATAGAATATATATTCCCAGGGCTTGTTTTTGCTGGGTCTTGATTCCAACTTCGTCAGGTTTATATTCCTGGTAGCAAGGATCCCCAACACAGAATAGAGTGCACCAGGCGCGTTCTTGGTACCGAAGACCAGAGAGGTCTTGTTTTTTTGTCCCAGCCTGGCTTCTTGCTTGGAAATGACGAAAAATTTAGTATAGTTATCCCTATTATCTTCTATTCCAGGAGCCAAAATCTGTAAACCATAAATATCAGCAGCCCTTTCGCTAGCCACAGCAGCACACCCACTCAATGCGCTTTCTTTTATCATCTTGGCACTGCCCGCAGTGTCGTAGCCAGGTACTATGTTGAGCCCCAGTTTTCTTAAGAATTGTTCACACTGAGCCAGGGCTTGAGGATGTGAATAAATCGTGTTTATGCTACTTAGACTTTCGCCAGGTAAAGCCATTAAACAGTGGCTTATCCTGAGGATAATTTCGGCAAATATATTGAGGGGGTATTCTAGAAGCAAGTCATACGTTTCATTGATACTGCCTGCTTGCGAATTTTCCACTGGTACTACGCCAAAATTAGCCCTATCTTCCAACACTGCCTGGAAAACATTCCTAAGTCGAGCACAGGGTAAAAGAGCAGTATCCTCCCCGAAGAACTTTACCACGGCGTCTTCGCTAAAAGCGCCTCTTTCCCCTTGAAATGCGACCTCAGGCATCGTGATTAACTTTCCTTAAATATAGCTTGAAGCAAGTCTATATTTTCAGTGGAAATCAAGCAGATTAGTTGATCACCTTCCCTTAAAACGGTGTTCACAGTTGGTATCTGAGATTCCTCTCCATGGGAAATGACCGAGGATACAACAGAGCCCAATGGCAATGATAGCTCCCCAATTGGCTTCCCCACTGCTGGCGAATTCTTTCCCACTCTCACAAGCACAACTTCCAATCCCCTGTCTCTAATGCTAAATAAGCGAATCAAAGGAAAGAGCATGGTTTCCGCTTTGATATGCTCTGAAACCAGGTACACAATATCCACAACGGACTCTATTCCTAATTTAGCAAATATCTTCTCGTTCCTGGGAACGTTGATTCTAGCGATAACTCGAGGAACATTAAACTTTTGCTTAGCTATCTGACACGCTGCCAAGTTATCCTCATCCTCACCAGTAACGGCGATAACCATGTCTGCTCTACTTATCCCTCCCTTTTCCAAAATGGCCATCTCAGAGGCCTCACCACACAGGCATATGTCACCAAGTTCCTCCTCTATGTGCTCACACTTCCCGGCATCTTTCTCAATCACCAATACTTCATGCCCCTCATCCAGCAATTGCTTACACAGATAATGCCCCAGGTCCCCACCACCAACGACTATAACGTACATCTTTCCCGGTTACCCTTCCAGCCTTTCTTTTAACAGGCGAACAAATACTCTTGTGGGGCTAATAGCCTCAAGACCTAGGCCGCTGTAAAAGTCCTCTCGCAACGGGTCATAGATTCGACATAACACCCTGGGAACATCGAATATCTGCCTGGCAATTTGAGCTGCCATAGCATTCAGTTCATCATCGCGGGTCACTGCTACAAAGGCATCAGCTTGCTCCATACCGGCCTTCCTAAGTACTTCCTCATCAGTGGCATCCCCCGAAAAGGCCATGCCACTGAAATCAGGCGGTAATTTGTCAAAACTAGCATTATCTACATCAATAATGGTTAGCTTATGCCCATCAGCATCGAGTAAATGAGCCAATTCAGCCCCTATACGTCCACAGCCCATAATAATTACATTCACTGTTCAACTTCAAGAAATGGAGTCTCGATATAATAAGACTCGGCAAGGAGCTTCTTTCAACACATGATAGACAGCCTTGCCCAAATCGGGTATACCAGGTGCTTTCTTATAAACAGTCGCCATTATTATTAAATCTACCTCTCTTTCCACAGCCTCATTAACGATAGCTGGTCCAGCATCACGAGCCTGGAGCAGATCGGTCTCTACTTCATAATCCGCGTCAGCAGCAATATCTTCAGCGTGGGTAAGTATTTTCTCTGCTTTCTCAGTCTCTGAATCGACCTGAGTATCCAGAGGGAGGCTTCGCTCCACCTCAATAATATAAACAGCGTAAACTTTTGCTTTAGCTTTCCTGGCTAAACTGCAAGCTAGCTTTACGACCTCCTCATCAACACCACTACCATTTGTAGGCACCAAAATGTTCTTTATCTCCATCATCAACTGGAGATATTAACCTGCTATCCTTTTTTAGTCAACAGGAAGCTTAGCTTCTGGAGCTACTCGAATCAAAGGTAATTTCTTTCGATGGCGAAATGCGAGGTAAAAAATAAGCCCAAAGGTCATCCAACCAAAACCAACCCAGCGGGCGTAAGGTTGTGTCATAACCACTGTCAGCCAAATAGCACTGGAAAACACTAGTCCGAGAATAGCTGTTACGGGCAATTCACACCCCTTGAACTTGATATTCCCCCGGAGCCTAAAAGGACGGGGAAGCTCGGGATGCCTTATCCGCAACCTGAGTATGGAGGCATGAGCTAAAGTAAAAGTGAGGAGGGAACCAAAAACATACAGACCACCCAATATGATAAAAGTATCAGGAGCAAAGAATCCTGGAATGAGCAGCAACAGAGCAAATAAGGAAAAAAAGATTATCGCTCTATGAGGCGTCTTAAATTTATGATGAACTCTTGAGAATAGCAATGGTATAAGCTGAAACTTTCCCAGAGAAAAAGTTAACCTGGAAATCCCCATAAGCCCGGCATTAGTAGCGATAATCAAAATGGTTGTTGCTAACACAGCTACTAATATGGGCAGGAGTTTCAGAATCCCTCCGAAAAAGGCGGTAATGACGATAATCCCTGCTGGGCTCGACGACAATCCTGCAGCTATCTCCTCAGGCACTATAGCTGTAGAAAGCCCATAGGCGATGCCAGCTACAGGGTCTCTTGCCCATTCTGAAGCCATCTCAATCGGTGTCATAGTGGAGAAAGCCGCTACCGAGATGCCACTGAATAAAATCATCACCACGAATATCATCAAGATTAACGCTCTGGGGGCAGTTATCGCAGGATGCCTTGCCTCTTCAGAAAGCTGTGATACTGTCGCCACCCCGGTATAAGCCACCGTGGCTATAGCAATGCCCAGAATTAGACCGGATGCTGAAGGCCAGTTACCTATAACGTTATGAGAAAAGATTTCAGGGTGAGGAGCGAAAATGAACAATATCGCTAGAGCTATAATAAGTATTTGGGTAAGCACATCCAGTATAGCAAAGGCAGTATTAAAAATTGATGACTGTTTAACGCCGATGACATTGAGGCACATCAAGAAAAAAATGATTCCCATAGCAGCAATCGTGCCGGTTACTGGTTCTGTAAGTGGCTGCCAAAAATATCCCAGGTAAGCCGGGGCAGTATAAGCGGAAATAGCAATGGTTACGATATAGTTAAATGCCAGTGCCCAACCAGTTATGGAGGCGAGTAAATCATTAAAGCCACGGCGAGCAAAACTGGCTGAACCACCAGCCTCAGGTATCATAGCTGTGCCTTCAGCATAAGAGAGAGCGGTAAAGATGAAAAAAATGCCGGCAATAAGTAAAACTACAGGGGTTGCCCCCAGAGCGACTAAAGCTACAAGCCCTAAAGCATAATAAATGGATGAGCCAACATTGCCGTAGCCAGCACTGAATAAACCAAATACTCCCAGGGCACGTCTTAAAGGATGAGCTTTGGCTCGGGGACGACGTACAAACTTGTCTCCCAGCTTGGGGCGCCAATCAGTACCCAAAATAAAGCCCTACCATATATCGATGGTTATTTTATTGCTCGGCGATTTTAGTTTACCCCACAATTACTGTCAACAGTAATCCCTCTCCTTAGCTGTTCTAGCCATGCCATCGATTTAACCTCCCTCTGCAAAAAATACGTTATATACTCCTGCACTAACTGCCTCAACTCTGAAGATAGCTTGGAAGACATTTTTACCCGGCTGGCGGTAGGATAATCGCAATCCTGCCACAGCCGAAGAACTTTTAATGCGTCAATTGAAATAGCGCGAGAGGCAAATTCTGCATGATTACATTCAGGGCATAGTGCTCCTCCCTGGCCAGGACTAAAAAAATTGAGCCCTGGCTTAAGGGATGAACTACAGACAACGCATTTATGCAACTGAGGGCGATAGCCAAGATGATGAAGAAGCTGAAGTTCGAAATACCGTAATACAGTTTCGTCACCATTGCTCGGTGATAGATTCTTCAAGGTATCAAGCAGTAAATCAAATAATGGTTGGTTGGGGCTACCCTCAGTAGTAAAAACATCAATGAGTTCTAAGATATAAAGACCACAAGAGATGCACCACAGGTCGCCTTTCAATCCCGAGAATCCATCGATAGTCTGGCTTTGAGTGATAATATCCAGGTTACGTCCCTTAGCCAGCATTAACAAGCTGTAATTTGGAGGTTCTACATTACCACCCAGTTTACTTCCAGGACGACATGCCCCCTTAGCCACCGCCTTTAGTTTCCCAAACTCCAGAGTATAAACAGTAACAATTTTATCAGCCTCACCAAACTTGGTCTGCTTAATGGCAATACCTTGAGCCTGATAGGTATGGGGTGAAGTCATTGACAGCCTATTAGAATTCTTGTCTGCTCTCCAGTGCCTGGGCAAGCGTCACATCATCAGCATACTCTAACTCGCCACCGAATGGTAACCCGCGGGCCAGACGGCTAATGCGAACACCCTGAGGGGCAAGGACCCGGTGCAAGTATAACGCCGTTGTTTCGCCTTCCAGATTAGGATTGGTCGCCAGAATCACCTCATTAACCGAACCATCCTGAAGCCGAGATAATAATTCATTTATCTTCAACTGTTCGGGGGCTATTCCTTGCGACGGGTTAATCGTTCCGTGAAGCACATGATATACGCCTTGATACTTCCCAGTGCGCTCTAAAGGCAGGATATCTGATGGTTTTTCCACGACACAGATTTTAGAATGGTCTCGCTGTTTATCTTGACAAATAGGGCAAGGATCACAATCGGTGATATTAAAACAGATTGAACAGAGTCTTATCTTCCCCTTAAGCTCCGAAATAGCCTCGGCCAGGGCTTTAGCTTCTTCGTCCGAATTGCGCAGCAAATAATAAACTAATCTTTGAGCACTTTTGGGGCCGATGCCGGGCAATTTGCTAAATTCCCCGATCAAATTTGCTATGGGCTCAGCAACAAATGCCATCTCTCAAAGAATTCCTGGTAAATCAAGCCCGCCGGTCAAGCTACTGAGATGTTTTCTGGCAAGTTCCTGTGATTTAGTAATGGCTTCATTAACCGCTGCCATGACCAAGTCCTGAAGCATTTCAGTGTCTTCAGCATCCACCACCTCCGGTGATATTTCCACCGAGCGAATTCTCTGGTGTCCATCAATTACCACTTTGACCGCGCTACCGCCGCTGGTAGCCTCAACGGTAATGTTCCCTAATTCCTCCTGCCCCTTAGCTAATTTCTGTTGAAATTGCTGTGCCTGACGCAATATCGATTTATCTATTTTCATCTTCCCAATTTATTGATCCACAACTCTGCCACCCATTTCTATAGCAGCCTTGATTATCGGATCTTCCCTCTTTGATGAACCGGGCGCCCTTTCCTTTCGCTCAACTAATATGCACCTTACTTTACTGGGCTGCTGGAAAAACTCTTCAAGTTTCCTTTCTACCAGATGCTGATACTTGGGGTCTTCGATCTTTTCCTTATGGAACGAATAGTAAAAACCCAACACCAGAGTATCATCCTCCACTGCCACTGGCTCGCAAGCACTGCGTAAAAAGGCATCCAGATTACCGTTTGAACCTTCGCCTTTCAAAGAATTGATAAACTCTTTCCACCGAGCCTGCACATACCTGATGCCTTCGCTCTCCTCAACTTTTTCCGTCAATAAGGTAGATTCTTCACCAAATTTCTCAGAATCTTGCGGTAAGGTAGCCTCTGCAATTTCCGAAGGTCTATCGATGGTAACCTGCTGCCCATCAGCAAAGGACAAAACACAATCCACTAAAGCCATCTCCAAAGGTAAAACAGAATAACTATCACCGCGAAAATCTATTCCGGCAAGAGATTTGATCGCTTTTAATAAGTAATCCAGCTTAACACTGGCTACAGTTTCCTTCATTTCATTCAAGTCTTCACTGGTAACATCTATCGCCTCTTCGCAATTGGATTTGGCTAACAATAAACCCCGAAAATACTCCACAAGTTCTCGATTGAATAAGCGAAGGTCAATGCCGTCGCTGTTGACACTGTTGATAACCTGAAGACCAGCGGAGATGTCCCTGTTGAGGACGTGCTTTGCCAATCGCTTCACCCTTAAATCGCTGGTTAACCCCAGAGTTGCCTGAACCTGCCCAAAATCAATCTTGCGGCCGTAATAGCCTACCAATTGCTGCACTAAATTTTCTGCGTCACGAAGACTCCCCGTAGCCGCTCGAGCGATAGCCCTCAGAGATTCAGGCTCAATCTGGATATCTTCTTTTTGACATATCATTTTCAGTTTATCCACTATCGCTGATTGTCCCAAACGACAGAAGTTAAACCTCTGGCATCTCGACACTACTGTGGATATCACCTTGTGTGGCTCAGTAGTAGCTAAGACGAAAATTACATGAGGTGGTGGCTCCTCCAGAGTCTTCAACAGGGCATTGGAAGCTGCTTCAGTAAGCATGTGGACTTCATCTATGATGTATACCTTGTAGCGCGTGATGCTGGCGCTATAACCCACCCTTTCCCTGAGATTGCGAATCTCGTCAATGCCGCGGTTGCTGGCAGCATCTATCTCCATTATATCCAGAGAGCTTCCTTCGGTAATGGAGCGGCAAATATCACAATTGTTGCATGGTTCGCCCCCTTGCTGATTGGGACAATTAACCGCCTTGGCCAGGATACGCCCGGTACTCGTTTTGCCAGTGCCGCGAGGACCGCAGAAAAGATAAGCATGGGCTACTTCCCCGCTCTCCACAGCGCGGCGCAAAGTCCTTGTTATCGGCTCCTGCCCCACTACTTCAGCAAAATTCTGCGGTCGCCACTTACGATAGAAAACTTCAAACCCCATATGATATCTCTTATTATACTCCCCACAATAAAATTCCTAAAGAGATTTTGTCTATTATCGGCTTGATTCCCGGTTATGACGGGAAATGAAAAAGTTCGATTAACCTGATGGCAGAAATAAGACAGCGGTAGCCGTTGGGAACAGCTACCGCTGTCTTGCTAAAACGCACTAACTAGTGAATTAGCTAACAGAGTAAGATGAAAGCTCTCTGGTCTCCACGCCGGCCCAGAGGGAGCGCTCTATCTCCTTTACAACTGACTTCACCTTAGTTTCGTTGATCCAGTACTCGTTGACATAAGTGCCCGGGCTTGTGGGCTCGTATGCCACCATATGCCAGCAGTCGAATGTTCCCGCGGGCACGGTAATGGTCTCCTCCTCACCAAGTATCTTAAACTCTAAATCAGTAATTTCATCCAGGACACCAGCTACAACACGCACTGAACCGCTCCAGGTCTTCTCGTCGCTAAAGGGCCAGCCATAATCTCCAGTAAGAGTCCAGGTGACGGTGGATGGCAACCCGGGAAGCTCTGCGATTGCTGAACTCTGCTGCAGGTACACCAGATGGGCTTTGCTGGTCCATATATCAGCCGTCTCGAGGTGTAACGTTAGCGGCATATCGGCGGCATCACGGGTCGCCGCAGGAGTGAATTCACCATGAGACATGTAACAAGCTTCCTCTCCAACTGCCTCTTCACCTGTCACGGTGACCGTTAATTGACAAGTATCTTGTTCGGTCTTGCCCCCTGGATTTGCATAAGAGCAGTCCAGTACCCAGTAGTCACCAACAGACCAGGTTGGCACCCCTTCGACTGGTGGGGCTCCCTCTTCACTTACGGTAAAGCTCTTACTCTTGCTGTCATCAGGGGTGGAGAGCTCCGCAGTGTAGTCGCCTGCAGTTGTTGCGGCGTAGCTAAAGCTGACGCTGCTGCTTACGCCACCGGCTAATGAGCTGACAGACTTGCTATCAGTATAGCCATCGACGGTCAGGTCAACATCACAGTCGCCAGATTCTTCCCCTACATTCTTGACAGTAGCGGAGATGGTGACAGTGCCATCAACAACCGGCGCTGACGGCGAAACCGTTACGCCAGAAAGCGTAAACTCAGCAGGCGCCCCAGGCCCACATGCCGCCAGAAAGCTTACTGTCAGTAGTAAAACAACCATCACACCAAAAACCCTTTTCATTTCTGTACCTCCTTTTTGTTTTTACCCTTCATTATATTCTTGTAACAAATAACATATAATATGACCTGTGCTATTGTCAATAGTTTTATAACAAACTTTCAAGATTATAACCCTTTATTGGCAATATAGCTAGCCAGATCAGCGAGACGACAACTATAGCCCCACTCATTATCATACCAGGCCAGCACCTTCACCAGATTGCCATCGATAACCATAGTACTCAAGGCATCAAAAATAGCGCTGGCAGGATTACCCTTGAAGTCCGAGCTTACCAGGGGAATATCGCAGTATTCCACAATGCCTTTCAGTTCCCCTTCAGCAGCTTCCCTGAAGGCATCGTTGACCTGTTCAACGGTCGCTTCCCTATTCAAATCAGCAACGAAGTCAACGATGGATACCGTTGCCGTAGGCACCCTTATGGCGATGCCATGTAGTTTCCCTTTAAGCTCAGGAATAACCACGGTTACCATGCGAGCCGCACCGGTAGTGGTAGGTATGATATTAACAGCGGCAGCCCTGGCACGACGCAAATCGCGATGAAACACATCCAGGATTTTCTGGTCATTGGTGTAAGAATGAATAGTGGTCATCAGCCCGTGCGTAATCCCGAAACTTTGATGCAGAACCTTGACCACCGGGGCAATGCAGTTAGTGGTGCAGGAACCATTGGAGATGATGCGATGCTTATCCGGGTCATACTGCTCTTCATTGACGCCGAGAACAATGCTTGTATCCTCGCCGTGGGCTGGCGCTGAGATAATCACCTTCTTTGCTCCGCCTTGAAAGTGGCTCGCCGCTTTACCAGCCTCGGTGAAAAGCCCCGTTGATTCAATCACAATATCCACCCCAAGATCACGCCACGGAATTTGAGCAGGGTCTCGTTCAGCTATCACTTTTATCTTCCTGCCATCAATTATAATGAACCCCTCCTGAGCCTCCACCTTGCCCGGATAAACGCCATAATTGCTATCATACTTGAAAAGGTGTGCGTTAGTTTTAGCATCGGTGAGGTCATTGACTGCCACCACCTCCAATTTACCGCCACACCGCTCCATAATCGCCTTCAGAGTTAATCTGCCAATACGTCCAAAACCATTGATACCAATTTTTATGCTCATTCTTACCCCCTTTCCATTAGTCCTTAACTAAAAATAAAGAAACACCGTCTTTGTCAATCTTCCCAATTTTGTCCTGCAAGGTCAGTAACCTGATATGGGCAGCAGTTTCCCTCACAGCAAGTCCCCTGTCCCAAACTGCTAAATCCTTAAAGGCAACGCCCCCGGAATCAACCTTCCAGGGAATCTCTGTAGCTATTTGATAAATTGTCTTTAAATTGCTATCCAAAGCCTTTATGACGTCCATGTTCCTTTGCTCTCGATGGCGAACTATATCATCTATCCTGAGCTTCAGACCATTGAACACCGACCCATGTCCTGGAAAAACAAAATTTACGCTGCGGTGTTGCACCTTTTTCAGGGAATCAAGATAATCACCCAGCGGATTATCACCCGATTGAGCATGAAGACCTACATGAGGGAAACTGTTATACAAGACGAGGTCTCCGGAAAACAGCCAGCCCTTCGTTGGCTCACGAAGACAAATATGTCCTGGCGAGTGCCCCGGGGTATGCAGCACCTCAAGATTGAATGTGCCATTGGAAATCTCATCGCCTTCATCCAGAACAACTTCAGGCGCTTCAGGAGAAACAAACTCTCGCAGCCACAGTGAAGCTTTTGCGAAGCCAGATAACTCTCCCATGGGAACACCATAGCTAAAAAGCTCCAATTCTACTTTCCTGAGAAGTTCCTCAAAGTTCACATATCTTAGATTGATAAGCTCCCCCTCAATCTTATGCATAGCTATCTTAGCTCCACAAAGTTCTTTCACCTTGCCTGCCAGCCCATAGTGGTCTGGGTGAATATGCGTGACAACTATTTGCTGAATATCCCTCAACTTAAGCCTGTCCCACTCCAGCCCCCTGATAAAAGCGGATAAACCTTCAGGACTATCCCAACCAGTGTCGACTAATATGCTGCCCTCATTGCCCTCAACAACATATACATTGGTATCCCCCGATATGCCCTTGGGGAAGGGGATTTTTAGTTGATGAACACCGGCAACTATTTCCACGATTTCATTTTCTCCAGGTTGTAAAAGGCTTGCTTGCCCGGGTAGCGAGCATCTTCTCCAAGCTCTTCTTCTATCTTGAGGAGACGATTATACTTAGCCAATCTCTCGCCGCGGCAAGGAGCACCAGACTTAATGAATCCCGCCTGAGTGGCTACCGCCAAATCAGCTATGGTGGTATCCTCAGTCCCACCGGAACGGTGGCTAACTACAGTTGTCCATCCCGCTTTTTGTGCCCTTTCAATAACAGCAAGAGCCTCGCTGAGCGTCCCTATTTGATTCGGCTTGATAAGGATTGAGTTAGAGGCTTTCTCAGCAATTCCTCTTTCAAGACGCTCCATATTGGTGACATAAAGGTCGTCGCCAACAAGCTGAATCTCCTTACCTAATTTAGCCATAAGCAACAGCCACCCTGCCCAATCATCCTCCCCAAAACCATCTTCAATGCTAATAACAGGATAATCGGATACTAATTTGGCATAATAATCTACCATCTCCGCCGAAGTAAGAGTAATCTCTTCACGGGACAAAACGTACCTGCCATTCTGGTAGAAACCGCTCGCTGCCGGGTCAAGGGCGAGAAATAAGTCCTCTCCAGCTTTATAGCCCGCCAGGTCAATAGCAGCCAATATCACTTCCAACGCCTCCTTACTGGAAGAAAGCTGTGGGGCAAAACCACCCTCGTCTCCTATATTGGTGTTCAAACCCTTATCTTTGAGAACTCTGCCTAAGGAGTGATACACTTCACTGCTCATTTGCATAGCTTTGCCAAAATTAGCAGCACCGACAGGTACAATCATAAACTCCTGAAAATCGGTGGAGCCCAGGGCATGTTTGCCACCATTCAAAATATTCAGCATCGGAACAGGCAATAGGGAGGTTTTTACCCCACTTAAATAACGATACAATGGCAGCTCCAGGAAATTGGCGCCTGCCTTAGCTATTGCCAGAGATACCCCCAGCATGGCGTTAGCGCCAAGCCGAGATTTGTTAGCCGTGCCATCAAGCTCAATTAGCTTCTGGTCTATAGCTGCTTGTTCCAATGCAGACATGCCAGTTATCTCAGGGGCAATCTCATTATTGACATTGTCTACGGCCTTTAAAACGCCAAGCCCGTTGTACCTGCTGTTATCACCATCACGAAGCTCAACAGCCTCGTACTTGCCTGTGCTCGCCCCTGAGGGAACAGAAGCCACACCAAGAACACCATTAATTAATGTTACCTGTACCTCGATAGTGGGGTTGCCCCGAGAATCGAGAATCTCCCTGGCTTCAACGCTCTCGATACTTGCCATTTCCAGATGTATTCTGAACTCAGCTAGCCCGCGTCATTGCCAGCTCCATCGTGTCATTGCGAGCCCCAATTGTGTCATTGCGAGCGAAGCAAAGCAATCCCATGACCTTTACGCTTCCTGGCGAGAGAGACAGCCTTATCCACCGCCTCTCCAGCATTGTCAAGCCTGATTATGGCATCGACCTCTTTACCATTCCGAGATAGTGACCAGGTATTCAATCCAATAACCGGTATGCCACTCTTCAAGGCGTAGGCAATCTCACTGAGCGTTCCATAGTTGCCCCCAATAGCGATCACTGCCTGGGATGACTTGACCACTGCCATGTTTCTGGCATAGCCTACCCCGGTAGCTATAGGGATGTCCACCCATTGGTTAGCCATGCTGATATCCTCACCGGGCAAAACGCCAACGGTCACGCCGCCTTTTGACCTGGCTCCACGACAAACCGCCTCCATAACGCCTCCCAATCCACCGCATACTATGGTGGCACCCTGTTGGGCTAAACCTTCACCAACGGCTTCGGCTAATTTAGCTTCCTCCGCGGAACAGGACGAATCTCCAATAACAGCAATGACCATCCTGGCGTTAATCATATGCAATAATATCAGCTAAAGCCTTAAAATAAAATCTCTGCAGGGATAATTCAACACAAGGCTTATCGTCATTGCCAGCCAAAGGCGGAGCAATCTCAGGTTTCCCTCCCGGGCTAATTGAACTTGTCCATTGCTGCCCGGATGCCCTGGGTAAGGAAACAATCGATTGCCTCAGCCACGATGGTGACAGCTGACCTGATTACCTCTTCTTCTTGCGCAGTAAGATCACCAAGCACATAGCTTACTATGGCATCCTCGTCATCCTGAGCAGGGCGACCAATGCCTACCCTGATTCGGGGGAAATCCTCACTCCCCAGAGTGGAAATGATTGACTTCATTCCCTTGTGTCCCCCTGAGCCGCCACTTTGACGAATCCGAACTTTGCCCAGGGGCAAGTCAAGGTCGTCATAAATTACCAGGAGATTGCCCAACGGAACATCATACTTCTCCACCAGGCAACCCACCACCTCACCACTAATGTTGACGAATATCTGTGGCTTGGCCAGCAGCAATTTACTGCCAGCTACTTTACCAACACTTATCCTGGCTCGGCACTGCCTCCTATCAAACGGAATGGAATGACTCCTGGCGAAATAATTCAGGCAGCGAAAGCCAACATTATGCCGATTATGAGCATAAGCCTTGCCCGGATTGCCCAAGCCAACAATGAGTCTCATGGAAACCTGTGCTATATTATAGACTAAAAACGATGCCTTTTATCCTTATGGGAGAAATCATATGAAGGAATATAACTATTGCCCCATTTGTGCCACACCTCTACAAATAGGAATGATTGACGGAAGAACGAGGAAATACTGCCCTAAATGCGATTTCGTTGATTATAAGAATCCCCTGCCAGTAGCATTGGCTGTGGCAGTAAAAGATAAAAAGTTTCTACTCATTAAAAGAGGATTAGCACCCAAAAAGGGTATGTGGGGGTTTGCTTCAGGTTTTATTGAGATCGGAGAAACACCGGAAGAAGGTTGCTTAAGGGAGTTAAAGGAGGAAACCGGGGTATCTGGCAGGATAGCAAAATTAGTCGGCGTAATCAGAATAGACGACAAGGAAATATATGGGGATATGTTGGTAGTAGCATATCTAGTTAAGGTAAAAGACGAAAAGCTAGCTCCTGGAAGCGAGGTAGAGGATGCTAGATTCTTTGATATACCTGAACTACCTGGTTATTACAGTTCCCTTCTCAAAGACGTCATTGAAGAGATTCAAAATCAGGAAATATTCTGACTTAGCAATTCTAAGAATTCAGCTTCGCTAAGTGTCCTTATTCCTAATTTTTCCGCTTTTGCTAACTTTGAACCAGGGTCAGCACCAATCACGACATAATTCGTCTTTTTAGTTACATCTGAGCCAGCTTTGCCACCAAGCTCCTTTACTTTTGCCTCTGCCGCGGAACGGCTGAAAGACTCCAGCTTCCCGGTGATGACAAACTCCAGACCAGTTAGAGGTAATTCTTCAGGCTTTGCTTCCTCAACCTTCTCTTTCTCCAGCTTCACCCCGGCTTTCCTTAATTTTTTAATAATATTTTTATTCCCTTTTTGCCTGAAGAAGGCAACAATGCTATCAGCGATCTTAGGCCCGATAGATGGGAAGGATAGAAGTTGTTCCTGACTAGTTTTAGATAAAGCATCTACACCGGGAAAGTTTTCTGCCAGTAACTCGGCATATTCCTCGCCAACGTGTAAAATCCCCAGGGCGAAGATGACTCGTGCTAACGGCCTGTCCTTGCTCGCATCAATAGAATCAAGCACATTGGAGACGCTCTTATCAGCCATTTTTTCCAACCCGAGAAGCTGTTGCGGGGTAAGATAGTACAGGTCAGCCACATCCTTGACCAATCCTTTTTCAAACAAGGCCTGACACAGCTTTTCCCCTACACCATCTATATCCATAGCATTACGGGCGACGAAGTGCTTGATTTGCTCCAGAGCCTGGGCGGGGCAGGCAACGTTGGTACAGCGGTGCATAGCTTCATCCTCAGGTTTTATCACCTCAGCGCCGCACACCGGGCAATGGCCGGGCATATGGAACTTTTCTTCTTTACCGGTGCGTTTGCTGACCACAGGACCAACAATCTCAGGTATGACCTCCCCAGCCCGCTGTACGATAACGGTGTCCCCAATCCTGATATCTTTGCGATGAATATCTTCCTCATTATGCAGTGCCGCTGAGCTAATGACCACGCCGCCTACATGAACTGGCTCCAAAATGGCATAAGGGTTAAGACTTCCCGTCCTGCCCACATTTATACCGATGTCAATGAGACGCGTGGTGCCTTGAACAGCAGGAAACTTATAAGCAATCGCCCACCTGGGCTCACGGGCCACCGTGCCCAGTTCTCCCTGAAAGACAATGGAGTTAACCTTCACCACCATACCATCAGCCTCATAAGGCCAACTTTCTCGACCTTCCACCCATTTCTGATGATATTCCTCCGCCTTATCAGTGTGGCATAAAGCTATTTCGGGATTTACCTTGAATCCCAATGACTTAAGCCATTGCATAATCTCCCAATGCGTATCAGGCACTGCCTTCCCCTCCACAGGCCCCAGTCCGTAAACAAATATGTCCAGGGGGCGTTTAGCAGTGATGCTGGAATCAAGCTGCCTCACCGAACCGGCAGCGGCGTTTCTAGGATTGGCAAAAAGAGGAAGTCCTTCCCTGGCTCTCTCTTCATTAAGCTTCTTGAATCCTTCCCTGGGAATATAAACTTCGCCTCTGACTTCAAACCTTGGCGGTGCTTCTTCCCTTGACACAGAGAGTGGAATGCTTCCTATAGTCCTCAAATTCTGAGTGATATTCTCCCCCCGGTAACCATCGCCCCGAGTTGCTCCGGTGACGAGCAGACCATCAATATAGGTTAATGCCACCGCCAGTCCGTCAATTTTAGGCTCGCAAACAAGGTCAAAATCGCTGCCACCTAAAAGGTTGCTTGCCCGCCTGTGCCAGGCAGCCAGATCTTCATAAGAAAAAGCGTTGGCCAGACTAAGCAACGGCTCAGGATGTTCTACGACACCAAATTCCTCGGCAGGAGGAGCACCAATCCTTTGAGTGGGCGAATCGGGGGTGATAAGGTCAGGATGCTCAGCCTCAAGCTGGCTGAGCTCCCGCATTAGCTCGTCATATTCTTCATCGCTGATTTCGGGACTATCAAGGACATAATAGCGGTGATTATGATAATTAATCAGCGAGCGCAGCTCTTCTATCCGCTGCTTCACTTCAGCCACACCTCCCGTGGCACAACCTGAGAATTACTAAGAAACAAGCCCTATGGCGCGAGCTATTCTTTCCCTTTGTAACTCGGTGTCGCCAAAGGCAATGCTTGCCGCTTTAGCCCTCCTGTAGTACAGCCCGGGCTTGAACTCCCTGTGAGTGCCATTGCCAGCATACAATCTTACCATCAATCTGCTAAACTCTTTATAATTCTGGTTTACATATGATTTAGCCATAGCAACTTCTTTGGCACAGGGGAGACCCTCCGATTCCATCCATACTGCCTCGTAGACCAGATACTTACTGGTAGTCAGGCTAATGAACATATCAGCCATTATATGTTGAAGTGCCTGGAACCGGGCAAGAGGCTCGTCATATTGAACTCTATCCTTTAAGTAATCCGTGGTCATAGGAACAATCCCATCCATAGCGCCAAGAGACTCGCTGGCCTTGGCAATGGCTGCTCTCTCCATAACTTTATTGACAATAGGCCATCCTTTGTCCATCTCGCCCAGCATATTTTTCTTGGGCACAGCAACATCTTTGAAGCTTACCTCACACAGCTTTTCCATGCCTATGGTGGGTATTACTTCGCAGTGAATTCCCGGACTCTTGGCATCCACTATGAACAGGGTAATGCCGTCTTCAGGTGAAGCACCTTCCTTGGTTCTGGTAACCACTATCATATAATTAGCATTGATAGCTTGCTCTACAAAGAGCTTTGTGCCGTTAATTACAAAGTCGTCTCCCTTAGCCGCCGCTTTGGCAGCGACATCGGAGGCGTCATATATGCCGTCAGCTTCAAGCAAAGCCAGGGTAAAAATCAATTCCCCATTGGCTATCTTCGGTAGGAACTCCTTTTTCTGCTCCTCACTTCCAGCATCAATAATAGGGTAAGCCCCTTCAAGCACAGTGCAAAAGAAAGGTCCAGGAGCGATATTTCGTCCCATTTCCTCCAGGACAATGGTCAAGTCCTGGAACGTCATTCCCATGCCTTCATATTCTTCAGGAATAACCAAACCCATCCAGCCTAACTCAGCCATTCCTTTCCAGATTTCAGGATCATGCCCCGCATCCGATTCCTCTATTTCCCTCACTTTTATCTCTGGGTATTTCTCCAGAAGGAAATCGGCTGTCGATTTCCTCAGCATTGTTTGTTCTTCTGTGAAAGTAGTATCCATATTCCCTCCTTATTTTGCTGCTTGAGCTTCAGCTAAAGCCTTCTCTATAGACACCGGCGAGAGTGGCCTGGGCATTCCCAAACCATACCAGGCAATGATGTTCTTTTGTATCTCATTGGTCCCCATGGAGATGGTCAGTACAAAAGCCGTTTGATACAGGCTTTCCCAGATACCTCTCTGACGTGCCCACCTGGAGGCCTTAACCTGACCATAGGAGCCCAATATATCAGTGCCAAGACCGCCCAGACGCTCAAATAAATCGCCTATGAACACCTTCGCTGCTGATGATTCAAATAGCGCCGCCATCTGATTTCTATTTTGCTGATCCGCTATGTAATACGCCAGAGTACGAGATGCCTCGATTTCGGTAGCCATCTCAGCAAGCTCATTGCGAATAACTGGGTCCTGCGCCAGAAGCTTGCCGCCCACTTTTGTCTCATTGCAATACTGCACTAACAATTTCAGCATCTCACGCACTGCCGAGACAGCCAGTACATTAGACCTTTCGAAATTAACCAGTGTCTGACTGACTGTCCACCCCTGATTCTCCTCTCCAACAATCTGGTCCGCAGGGATATGCACATCGTCAAAGAATACCTCATTATACAAATGAGCTCCATTCAGGTAGTAAAGAGGATTTACAGTAATCCCTGGTGCCTTCATGTCCATTAGTAAGAACGAAATGTTACGACGTTTACGACCCTGGGGGTCGGTTCTGAACAAGCCAAAAGCCCAGTCAGCATTATGAGCATTTGTGCTCCAGGTCTTCTGACCATTTATCACATACTCATCGCCCTTCCTTATAGCAGTAGTGGTAAGAGCTGCCAAATCTGAGCCAGCATTAGGCTCACTATACAGCTCACACCATAACGTATCGCCATTCCCAATCCCAGGCAGAAATCTATCTTTTACTTCCTTGTTTCCCATAGCGAGAAGCGTAGGGCCAAGCATTTCTATTCCAAAGATATCAACACCAGGCAGACCGTAATATCCTCTGGCCTCACCAAAGAAGACGCGGTCCATATGAGTTCCTACCCCTCCATACTCAGGAGGCCAGCCGAGCCGAAGCCATCCCCGCTTGGCAAATTCCTTACGGCAACGCATCACGTAAGGTCGGTTCTTGGCCTCAAAGTCAGCTTCTACACCTTCTATGAAATCATCGGGCCTTTCCTTAGCTAGTTCCTCGCAACCATCGAAAAATTCCTTCCTTCTTTTCTCCTCTTCCTCCGAAAGTTTAAAGTCCATCTTTAACCCTCCTTGTTGAATTTATTCCTCAGAAGACCTTACCATCGCCTGTTTCCCAAGAACGCTCTATTTCTCGACCCATCAGCCCAAACCGCTCAATTTTACAACCCCCTGTCCTTCATGTCAAATGCCAATTTAGTAGCTATCAGCCTTCAGCCTCATACTGACTGCTTTTCATATTGTTTAGTATTTCGGATTTAGTATTCTATTCTTTTCCGTCACTTTGCATTTTGATTTTTGACTTTTGACTTACTTTCGCTCTGTCATTTTACATTTTGATTTTTGAGTTTTGCTTCCCCCGGGCTTGCTGCGCCTTCGGCTCGCAATGACACCAGAAAAGTTGCGACGACAAGCCGCCTCCTCTGTCATTCTGAACCCATTGCCTTTTGTCATTCTGAGGGAGAGAAGCGACCGAAGAATCTCGCTCAGGATAAACCCCGCGAAGCAATCTCATTGCATCTACCTCTTCAGCGTTATAGTATTTACCAGACCGATGACCGCAAAAGCTATAGAGTGGCTCGATAACAAGTTGCGCATTTTGGACCAGAGCAAGCTTCCTCACAGGCAAATCTTCATTGACCTGTCCGATTATCAGGATGTCGTTTCCGTTATTAAAACGATGCAAATTCGTGGCGCACCTGCCATCGGCGTCGCTGCTGCTTATGGAATCGCCTTAGGCGCACAGAAGATAGAGGCGGAAAATAGAACCCGCTTCTTCAACGAGTTTGGCAAGATCCTGGATGCCTTCGCTACCTCGAGACCTACCGCAGTCAATCTCTTTCGTGCCATTGACAGGATGAAAAAGGCTGCCCGAGGCAACGATGTTTCTGAAATAAAAGGGGGGCTCATAGATGAAGCAAAACAAATTCACGACGAGGAAATAGAGGCAACCACGCAACTCAGCCAACTGGGAGCCGAGCTCATCAAAGACGACTTTACCATACTCACCCACTGCAATGCCGGACCTTTAGCCACCGCAGGTTATGGCACTGCCCTTGGGGTGATTAAAGCGGCTAACGAGCAGGGAAAAAGAATAAGCGTAATCGCCACCGAAACTCGCCCCTTGCTGCAGGGAGCAAGGCTCACTGCCTGGGAATTAAAGCAAGCTGATATACCGGTAACCTTAATCACCGACTCCATGGCAGGATATTTTATGAGTCAGGGCAAGATAAACTGCGTCATCGTTGGTGCCGATAGAATCGCCGCCAATGGCGATATTGCCAACAAGATTGGCACCTACACCCTGGCAGTGCTGGCTAAAGAAAATAACATTCCCTTTTATGTCGCTGCCCCGACCAGCACCATCGACCCATCCCTATCTTCAGGAGCAGAAATTCCCGTTGAGCAGCGTAGCCCCGAAGAGGTAACCCATATGCAGGGAATACCTATCGCCCCGGAGGGCGTAAATGCAGCCAACCCCGCCTTCGATATAACCCCCCACAAATACATAGCCGCCATCATCACCGAGAAAGGCATAATCCGAGAGCCGTATGTAAAAGGGCTGAAACTAGTTGCTTAAAATGATACATAATTCACAAGGAGGTAATTCAACCATGCCAACTCCACTTGAGGATATAACCGTAACGGATGTTTCACAATTCATCTCTGGACCTTATTGCGCAACGCTTCTTGCCGAGATGGGGGCAGAGGTGATAAAGATAGAACATCCTGATGGTGACCCAATGAGAGTGCTAACGGCAGCCATTGACCCTAAGCTTGAGTCACTCTTCTGCGCCTTAAACAAAAACAAGAAGGGAATCACCTTAAACCTTAGAAGTGAACAGGGGGCAGAAATATGCCAGGAGCTCGCATCAAAATCCGATGTGTTCGTTGAAAATCTCGGCCCCGGAGTAATGGAAAGGTTTGGACTTGGATATGACGAATTAAGCAAACTAAACCCCAGACTCATCTATGTCAGTATAACTGGATTCGGGAAAAACGGACCATTAAAAAACAGACCATCGTTCGACCTGATAGCACAAGCGATGGGCGGGACAATTCCATTGGTGGGATTGGTGAGGGGTAGACCAAAAATGTTCCTCGGTGACATAGTTACCGGGGTATACTCCGCTCTCGGGGCGATGTATGCCCTTTACCATAGGGAAAGAACTGGCAAGGGACAGCTTGTAGATATGTCCATGCAGGACGTCGTCTACTCTATTAACATTGGTGTATTTACCCATACTATGCTTGGCGAGGGAAAGCCTGAGCAAATTGGATTCAGCTTCGAACACTATCCACCCGGAATAAGGATACCATTCTACGGAATTTTCCCTGCCCAAGACGGAAGGATAGCAATAGCCGCGGTGACGGATAAACAAGCACGCAGGTGCTTCAATGCCCTGGGAGTGGAGGAACTTGCTGATGATGAAAAATTCTCAAATTTCTTTGCCAGATTCATGCATGATGAAGAGCTGCTCAATATGGTGAGTGAATTCACCTCCAGGATGAAACGGGATGAAATCGTCAAAAAGCTTGTCGCAGCAAGAGTCCCCTGCGGACCGGTATACGAGTCCACAGAAGTAGGAAAAGACAGCCAGCTTAAAGCCAGGGATATGTTCCATGAAGTAAAGTATAAGGGATTTAAATTCCCGCTGCCCGGGGTTTGTATTAAGCTTCCAGAGTCCCCTGGGGCAATAAACTCCCCTGCTCCAGAGCTCGGTCAGCACAATGAGGAAATTCTCTGTGAAATGCTAAAATACCCAAAGGCGGAGATTGAGAGGTTAAAGAAGTCAGGGGCGGTTTAGCAAGATGAACAACAAATTGCAAAAATGGCAGCACCCCGGCGGCAAGCTTCCGACGCTGGGGGCCCGAGATTCTGCCGTATTTAAGGAGATGAAAGCACTCAATCCGCTTAACAGAATATAATGAGACCCATGAAGTAATATTCGAAAACCACAGATTACGACTTGAAAGGAGACCTTTATATTGAGGGATATCTGGCAAAACGAAGTTCAACTTACGCAAGAGCGTCTAGCACACCTCCTGGAACATCCTGAAATGAGGGGTCAAGAGAATAAGCTTGCTGAGACGCTACTTGGCCCCGACATAGTAATCCAATCACGAAGTGACGAAAGTGTCAGATTGTTTCACCGCTTTTATGGTGGAACTTCTGTAGGAGATAAATACCTCGTGCGTGGTGGTAAAATATCCTCAGGAGGGTGATGTTTTTATTATCACGGCATATTTCACCGCTACAATTAAAAGGGGAGGAGTTCTATGGAAAAAGTGAGAGTTTGGTATGACACTGAAGGCGATTTCCTTGAGGTGATGTTCCAGCAGAAGGAAGGCTACTTCCGAGAGACAAATTCTGACCAGGTGATGCAAAAAATAGATATGGAGGGGCATGTCATAGGATTTTCTATCTTGAAGGTAAGTGCCTTAAAAGCTAAACCCCTCAGCATCGACTTGGTGGACATTGCTAAGTAGACAAACCCAATCTGGCGACTCGGAAATGAACAATAGCCCACAAAAATGGCAGCATCCCGGCGGTAAGCTCAGGGAACTAGGCGCCGAGACCTTAACCGACGCTGAGCTCCTCTCCATACTCATTGCCCCGGGCATTGAAGGCAAACCAGCGGAGGAAATTGCCAGGGAAATCCTGCAAAGGTTCGGCGGCTTCAAAGGCATGGCAAATCAGCCCTTGGAGAAGCTGTTGGATATAAAGGGCATCGCCGATGTCAAAATCATCCGCATCGCCGCTGCCTTCGAAATCGCCCGACGAGTTATTCACGGAGAACTTAAATGAGCACAAGAAAAGTGCCTAAAATTCCAGAAAAACCAGTGCGATTTGGTGACCTCTTTGACTTCCAAAAATCGTCAGCCATTCAAAATTACATTGAAGAGGTTTCTCGCCTGGGTTCGGAATCGGCAAAAACTCAAAGATTCCTTATACTCCTGAAAGACATATTCGAGGATGTGAATGAAAAATTTGTTGAGGACTACCTTCGTGGCGTTGAAAAATATGTGAAGAGCAAGAAAAAAGACATCGTGCTAAAGGGAAGGGTAGATAATCTCTATGGAAACCTGGTGATTGAATTTGAGAAAGACCTTGGTAAGACACTCCCAGAAGCCGAGGAACAGCTTAAAAGATATACTGCCTGTCTCTGGTCTGCGGAAGACGAGAGAAAAATAAACTATCTCTGCATGGCAGCAGATGGACTAAATTTTCAAGTTTTCTCCCCCAGCACTGAAAAACCTTTGACTGAGCCCTTGCTTCCAGAAGACATCCTGCTGGAAAAGGTTGATGCGCTCAGGCTACCAACTCCAGAGCCTTACCAGGCATACTTCTGGCTGGATAGATATTTCTTCAGGGAAAGAATCCTGCCACCGCGAACTGAGGAATTTGAGCGAGATTTCGGCATGCGGAGTCCTGCCTTCCTCTTTTCCTTCCGGCTGCTAAAAGAGGCTCTAAAACAGGTGGAAGATAGAAGTGATTTCCAGGTGATTTACGAAAACTGGGAGAGATACCTTCGGGTTACCTATGGAAGCATCATTGGAAGCAAAGACCTTTTTCTCAGGCATACCTATCTGGCAACGCTAGCCAAGTTGATTGCCTGGGCACGGCTTACCGAGAAAAGTTCAATTCCCTCAAGCGAAGAAATATCCGGCATATTGAATGGAGAGTTCTTCCGAGCACAGCGTATCGCTAACTTTCTCGAAGAAGATTTCTTCTCCTGGATTGCCCGCGAAGATGTAGAACCTGTTGGACTGGATATTTCTAAAAAGCTCCTGAGCTTGCTTCTAAAATATAATCTGAAGGAACTTTCCGAGGATGTCCTCAAAGCACTCTATCAGGAACTCGTTGACCCTGAAGCCCGCCACGACTTGGGAGAATACTACACTCCAGATTGGCTCGCCCATCGCATGATGCAAAAGGTGCTTGATGAGAATCCCCGGTATTCAGTTCTTGACCCCGCCTGTGGCTCAGGAACCTTCCTCTATACGACTATAAAACACAAAAAGGATATTTTGGGGAATTCCAGGGAAAGTCTGGAGCATATCCTGGAAAATGTCGTAGGTGTAGATATTCATCCCTTAGCAGTAATCATTACCAAGACCAATTATCTGCTTGCTTTGGGTGACCTCTTCAAAAAGAGAAGAAAGCGTGTAGCGCTGCCCGTTTACCTTGCTGATTCCATAAGGCTCCCTCAAATGAAGGGGCAGATGGAAATGGATACACCTTTGCCCGGTTTTAAGTTAGAAATTGAGGGCAAGAAAATTCTCATTCCAGAAATTCTTATCCACGATCCTCAGCTCTATGATGAGGCTATCGAAGCATCAAAGGAATTTGCCCGGAATTTCGCTGGTAGAGAACGAGGAGACGAGAAAACATTCCTCAACTTCCTGAAAAGAGCGTCTCCTAAGATAGCTACCGATAAAACCCTCTCGCTCACCCTCTATAACCTGGCTGAGGTAATAAAAGAACTTATAGAGGAAAGGCGAGATACTATCTGGGCTTTCATTCTCAAAAATCTGTATAAACCTTTGTTCCTCAAGGGAAATTTCGATGTGGTTTTGGGAAATCCTCCCTGGCTTTCTTACCGCTATGTAGAAAAGGGCGAATACCAGAAATTCTTAAAGAGGCAGATTACAGATGAATATAAGCTTCTCTCTGGCAAAGCAGAATTAATAACACACATGGAACTGGCAACGCTTTTCTTCCTGAGAGCTGCCGACCTTTACCTTAAAGAGGGAGGAACTATTGGCTTTATCCTGCCCAGAAGCGTATTTTCCGCTGACCAGCATTACAATTTCCGCCGCTCTTATTTTTCACTCGACCTCGGTTTCAAGGAAGTCTGGGATTTGGAAGAGGTTGAGCCATTATTTAATGTTCCAGCCTGTGTCTTCTTTGGCAAGAGAGGAATCAAAACAGAGCGTTCCATAGAGTGCCAGAGCTTTTCTGGAAAGCTAAAGCGTAAGAACTCCTCCCTAGAGGAGGCAGAACAGGCACTCACCGTTACCTCAGAGGAACTCTTTGTCACTCACATAGGAAAGCGAAGCTTTTTTACTACATCCAAAAGCAAGCCCACTCTGGGTTTGAGAAGCTTCTACCGACCTTACTTCAAGCAGGGTGCAACTATTTTCCCCCGGTCTTTATGGTTTGCCGAGGTAAAATCCCACCCCACATTTGGCTTCGACCCTTCCTTGCCCTATGTTCAGACAGCAGAAAGAGCTCAGAAAGAGGCGAAGACAGCATACGAGGGCTTAAGGCTGGAAGGAAATATTGAGAAAGATTTCCTGTATGCTACTTTGCTTTCCACGGATATCGTTCCTTTCGGTCATCTGGATTTCAGGCTGGTAGTCTTGCCCCTTTTGCCTTCACGCAAACATTTCAAAGTCCTTAGCACTGATGAAGCCCGCAGCCAAGGCTTTGTGAACCTAGCAAACTGGTTGGAAAAGGCTCAATCTGAGTGGGAAGAGCGGAGGGGAGAAAAAGCAGAAAGGATGGACATCTATCAGAGGCTTGACCGCTATAAAGGGATTACGGGACAAAGTCGCTTAGCAAAGTACAAAGTCCTTTATCCTACCTCTGCTACCTATCTCTGTGCCTGCGTGGCAGAGGATAAACCCATCAGACTTGAGGTTGAGGGACAGGGCATTGAAATACAGGGCTTTGTAGCAGAATCCAAGACCTATTATTTTGATACTGATAACAAAGAAGAAGCCTATTATTTGGCCGCCGTTCTCAATTCCCCCATCGTAGACGAACTCTTAAAACCGATGCAGAGCCGAGGCTTATGGGGGCCCAGAGACATTCACAAAAAGGTTCTAGAAATTCCCATTCCTCAATACAATTCATCGGATGAAAATCATAAAGCATTATCTCAGCTCGGCGAGCAATGCACCCAAAAGGTAAAGCAACTACTTCCACGGACAAAATCCCGCAGCATTGGCCACACCCGCCGACTAATAAGAACGGAATTGAAGGGAAAGGCCAAGAAAATAGACGATCTGGTAAAAATATTGTTAGAAGCTAAACAAAGCTGAGGGAGTAAAATATTCGAAGTGAAGATTCGAGAGTTATCGATTAAGAATTGCCTAAGTTTTGGTGAAAAAGGCCTAAATGAAGAAGATTGCCTTCGGTTGGGAGATCTTAACCTGCTCATAGGTGCTAACAATGCTGGAAAATCCAACATTCTAAAACTGATGGAACTCCTTAAACTGATATTGCTATCCGTGAGAAGCTCTGACAACCTATTTAATTTTTCGCTCTTCCCCCAAGGTGCCCCTTCTTACTTCAAGGACTGGTTCTTCGGTCAAGATTTAACCAGGAAAATGCTATTTTGCTTCTCTCTAGAAATTGAAGAGACCGACCAAGTTATAGTTGATATGATTAAGCGTCATGATGAAAAGACAATTAACAATCCTGTTTTATTCATGCTTCGGCTTAAGGATGGTTATCCCAAGATTATCAAGATAAGCGGATTTATTGAACATAAAGCGGAAACTTTTTATACAAGTCTTACAAAGGTAGAAATACCTAATGACCATAAGGCCTATAGTAAAGAGCCTGTCCTATTCAATAGGGACAATAAGAAGCTCCTAGCTTTAGTGCCAGGTGTTCCCAACAGGATGGTTTATAAGATCATAAGGGCTTTGGATGACCAGACTTGGGACAAGATTAGGGACGAACATTACAAATTGATAAACACTCGCCTCAGAGAATTTCTGAGAAAGCTTTATGATAAGATGGTCGAGAAATTGTGTGTGAGTGTCGTCGCTATCCGCAAAATTGAACCCGGTGATAAGACTATTGAGTCACTGGAGAGGTTACGTGATGGCAGACAAAATGAGCAAGAAATCTTGTCACGCGTGCGAGGCTTCGTGAAGCAACTCATTTTTGTTGGCGATGATGAGGATATTGAATTTAGTTTCCCTCAACAACAAGGCGGAAAACGCGATATACAGATTAAAGCAGGGAATTTACTACTACCACTAGGCCACTATGGCTCTGGTGTCGAGCAAGTGCTTGCTCTGGCTACTGAAATCGTGCAGCATGGGCCTAATAAGGTAGTTTTAATAGAAGAACCGGAGGCTCACCTTCACCCTGATTTACAGAGGAAGTTGGTGCGCTTTCTGATTAAAAATCAAAATACTTTCAGGCACCAATATTTAATTGCTACCCATTCCAACGTGTTTATTGATGAATTTATGGCCATAGGAGGAAATACTTTCTACGTTTACATCAACAAAGACAGCGAGACAGGTCAGAAATATTCCCAGGTTGAGCCTCTTAACAGTGACAACTTATCGACATTGTTCCGCGACTTGGCTGTTAAGCCCTCGGACCTTCTCCTAGCAAACGGGGTTTTAATCGTAGAAGGACCTACAGATAAAGATGTTTATTCAGATTGGGCGAGGAAAGTAGGAAAACCATTTGAAAGGGCTCATATTCTTGTCATCGATGCTAAAGGGGCAGGCAACATTAAAAAATATTTAGAGTCAGAGGTGGTACAACAAACATCCTTTAAGAGATATGGCTTGTCCGATAAGAATTTTGAACATGCGTTAAGAGAGGCCGTCAAAGGGATAGTCCCGGACGAGAATATCGTTGTTTTAAGGGAAGGGGATCTTGAAGATTACTACCCTCGTGACATCGTATTACAATTTGCTCGGGAATATACTGAGAAAAAAGGTAAAACTGATCAAATCCCCAACGAGATAAAGGTAGGGGAAACAGTTAGTAAGCTTGATAAGCTTCTCGGTAAGAATTGGTGGAAAAGACCACTGGCAGACAAAGTTATCAAGGAAATAAAATCTGAGCAGATCGATAACGAAATAAAAGACAGGCTAACCCATATCTATGATGCCATATATAAATAGGGAGCGGGAGCAAAAATGTCAAATAAAAAGCGGCCCCTGCGAGCGACTAGCTTACAGCTAGTTTATGCCACCTTCCGGTAACACACTTAACGCAGGCCTTACCCGCTACTACAAATATAACACGGTAATACTGACTTCGCCAAGATGCTCGTGGCACAAGAGAGGAAACCCTGGCAATGTGGGCAAAGCTGGGGATGGACTACAGGAAGATTACAATCTGGTGGGACTAACTTCTGCCCTTGACATGCCTGGCGAAATCCTCAAAGGCCTGCTTTGTAGTGTACTTAAATTCATAATTTAGTTCTTTCTTCAGCTTTTCATTACTGGCAATCCACGGATAACGAACCATGTTTAAGGCAGGGCTTGGAAATTCTGATATAAACTTAATACGCAAAAACCACATTATACTGTTGAACGGATAGAGCACGGATGGCGGTAATTTTAAAGGCCGATTGCCAAGGATGCGCAGCATTTCGTCAAAGGTCATGGTGCCATCAGCAGCCAGATTGTATGCCCCTTCCTTCTTGTTCGACAGGAGCTGATAGATAATCTCTATAAGGTCATCTTCATGTATGAACTGAAACGGCGCAGTATCTTGTGGCAGTGACACCATCTTCTTTTTGAGATGCCTGGCGAGCGGATTATCCCATCCAGGACCCACTACGAAACTTGGTCTTATAATAGTCAGGCATACATCGGGGTGGGCTTCCCTAAACTCTTTGTAGATAAACTCCAGCTCCTTTTTGTTTTTGGAGTACGTGAAATCGTCATTTCCCCTCAGGGGAGAGTCCTCCGTCAACAAAGATGGGTTATCTTTATGGAACCCGTACGCGGTAGTAGAAGAACAACATAAAAGCTGGCCCACGCCAGCCCTGGCGCATGAATCCAAAAAGTTCTTTGTCCCTTTGATATTAATGTCCTCCATCAAGGTCTTATTGTGTATGGGTGGCAAGATGTAAGCTGTATGGATAGCACAATCTATGCCTCTTATTAACAGTATTGGGTACATATCGGCCCTGACATCATGTTGTATAAACTCCAGTTTTTTCGAGGAATATGAAGGTGGTTTCATATCAATTCCTACAATGCTTCCCACCTCATCCTTTCGGTCAAACAGCGAGACAAGTTTGGAGCCAAAATAACCTGAGACGCCGGTTATGAATACATTCTTCATAAATAGGGCCTCCTATCCCCGTTATCCGATAACTGATACTACAATCTCGGTCAAGCCATTACATTTATCTATAGTTAACCACAAAACTATTTGTAATTTTGCTTGTTTTTTCAGGAATGTCAAATCCCCCCTAGTCCCCCTTTTCTAAAGGGGGATTTAGCGGGATTTTTATACGAACTTATGTGGGATACTCTAATATCTAAAGAGAGGGTATGCCTTACTTACGCTCCCTTCTTATCGGGAGCCGACTTCCCCAACCATTCCTCATAGAAAGTGTCTATATCGGGGAGGAAATTGAATATCGGAGGGTAGCCGGGAGACGCCAGCTCGGTATCTAAAAGCGCCAGACAGCCAGGACAGTAATATTCCCTTATTTCCTCCCATTGTGGATCCGAATGCATGTAGGGTGGATATATCTCATCGAGGCTTTCGTTGGTGTCCCTCACTCTTATCCGGCACTTTGTCTTCCAGTTCTCCCGGTAATCGCCGAATTCGTAGCCACAATCACACTTGACTATCCTCTTCCCTCCTTTTGACACAATGTATAAGTGTTCATGGAGGGGCAGAAGGATTTTCTCCTTCCACGGAACGCGTTTTTGCAGGGTCTCCATAACCTTTTCGAACCTATCGCTATCCTTTTCCTCAGATAATATTAGCCTCAACTCAGGCCACGGCAGTTTACCGTCTATCATCCTTGCGATAGTTTCGACATCATATTTGTCATATTTTTTCATTTACTCCTCCTCTAATTTGAACCTGAAATCCTCAGGCAGATTCCAAAACTCCAGGAACTCCTTCCCCCATCTTCTGGATAATTGGATGCTCTCGTTATACATCCGCTTGACAGGCTCGATCAGGTTGCCATCAGCTATTCTCTTCTTCTCCTTTTGATAAAACTCCTCGAAGGTCATTGACTTATCTTTCCTTTCCTTGCGAAGCTGCTCCCTTCGCTTTTTGGTCTGTTCATAGTCAACCGCCCACTCCCTCTTCGCCTCATCATATGTAGCCACAACTCCATAGACACTGTAGACAATCTCCTTTGTGAATATCGCATCTTTAAGGTCTTTCTTCACCAGGTCTACTTCGCGCTCCAGCGGGTCGCCATACCCTGGAGCTCCTGATTCCCTCCAGTGTACAAGGTCATGATTCTTAAGGCCTATGGGCGTCATGAATCCTTCGGGCGTCCTTGTTATCTTGCCCTTTATGAACCTCTCGAATTCTCCATGGCTTGGATCTGGGTCTCCCAGCGGATATGGCTTCTTATCTTTGACCACATCAGGCATGTTCGTATTTTCAGCACGAAGAATATAAGAGGTTGCCTGTGGATATCCTCCATGCATGCCACCACAGCCAGCGAAACATAATCCTTCTGCAGCATTGAAGAATATGACATTATGCGAGTTATGAATCATTGCAACTGTCTCAAAATTTGAGCCTCCCCTATATTTGCCGTGACCGGCAATATTCGGCTTCAGTTGCCGTGAAAGATATGGGATGCCTCCCTGGATGACTTCCCATGTTTCCACATCTCCCAGGTTTCCCTCTGGATTCCACATCGCATATCCACTATTGAACCCGTCAGTAACAGCACTGGCGGGGTATCCCTGTCCAGCTATCTCAAAGGTTGAAAGAGTCCAATATTGCCCCGCCAGAGGTCCTTTGTCGAAAAATCCACCGCCCTGAATGGCATCCGCGGTATGAGAATATCCGGGCACAACCTCCTCTCTAAATCCCCTGCTGAAGAAACCGTAAGAAATGCACCTCATCATGCCGGTATAAGCTGGTATCAGGTTGCCCCACGGGTTGTTATAGGATAGGTAAGGGTCACCTGGATTGCACCAGGTGCCCAAGGGATAGTCCTTATCCACAGCCAGGTAAGCGCCATCGTTTACCTTATCACGATGAATGACGCACTGAGTTAGAAGAACCCACTGCCCTCCTTCCATAGCCCCTATCCCACAGTTGAATGAAAATGATTGTGCTCCACTTGAGCCATCGAACGACAGCGACAAACCGCCATCAGCCTTGACTACAAGTTCTACCGGCATATGTGTTGCAATATCTTTGTCTGCCTGCGGCTTCAACGCTTTGCCCTTCATGGGGGCATCCATAACTGATGAAGCTCTATATCTTCCGGGAATCAAAAGTTGCCTGACGCGGGCAATGAAAGTTCTCTTCCCATCCTCTATTGTCTCCCGAATGAATCTCTTGTAATACTCTATCCCCTCATTCTTTATAAAATCGAGGGTCGCATCCCTTATCATCAGACATCCTGACAACCTGCACTTTTCATCCAGTTCCCAGAACATAGGAGTTCGCACAGCCCTTCTAGCATTGATCATATGGTCCTTCCATAGCTCATCGTTGGAGCCTATCTTCAAACATGTATAGAAGACGCCATCATCAAAGCGCTCAACAGTGCATGTCAGATCATGCCCGGGGACAATACCTCCAATATCCACCTGATGAGTCACTCCCCCCACCCAACCAACGAGCTCGTCTTCCCAGAAAATGGGAATGAGCGTCTGGACATCGGTGGTATGAACGTTCCCGCACAAGCAGTCGTTGTTAAGAAAAATATCTCCGGGATTGATGCCAACATCCTCTTCGTAGTTCTCCCTTATTATGAACTTTATAGCCTCGCTCATCGTGTGCACATGGACCATGATTCCAGTAGAGACGACAACAGAATCTCCCTCCGGAGTGTACAGAGCAAAACAGAGCTCTCCAATTTCCTTCACGATTGGAGAGGCGGCTACGTGCAAGGCAGTCTCCCAGGCAGATTCACTAGCCCCCCTCAGCCTGGCATAAGCTCTCTCATACTTAAACGGGTCCTTCTCCTTCAACTCCAATTTATCTATCCCGTAATACCTCCCCGTTTCTTTGAACAACTGCTCGCTCTCCTGGATCATGTCCTTGAGAGTCTTTCCGTTCCAGCCTATTGGTTTTCTTTTTTTCATTTGTATTAACCCCCTATTTAATTTTCAAATGAAAGAGCTTGTACTGATCCAGATACGTCTCTGAATTTGGAGGAAGCAATAGCGTCGTGACCGGGGATTCTATCACTGCAGGCCCTTTTACCCTGTTCCCGGGCTTTAGCAGGTCCCACTCCCACAGCGATGCCTCATGCCACTTCCCTTCCCAGTAGATATTTCTTTTGCCTTTCGCCGCTGCTTCGTCTGGCTTTTCCCCACTCAGGGCGAAGGAAGGAATCTCCGGTTTCACCACAGGCATCGCACCAACTCCTATTAGCTTTGTGATAGCGTATCCAAGCTCGGGGCTCTTCGTACCCCTTTTAAATATCTCCTCAAAGCGCTTGTCATACCTGCTTGTAATCTCTTTCATGTCCCCTGCTTCCAGCGTGTCAGAGGGTGAATCAACCTCCAGATCATCAAGCATTCCCATATATTGCAATCTGGTAGACGGTCTGAATTCCACCTCCTCTGGGTTCATGCCATCTCGCTCAAACTCTTTGCAAATCCTTTCTTTCAATTCGGCATAGCCTGCCGTGCCGGACATAGCTACAATGGCATCGAAGCTCCCATCTGGCGGCAATATGAGGTCCAGACTCTTTTCATAGCGGTAAGCATAATCACCACACACACATCCAAAGGCTGAGAAGGCAGCAGCCCACGAAGGGATCAGGATATCCTGGAAGTTCATCCCTTTGGTAAAACCGGCGATTTGAAGGGGACCTCCCCCACCATAACATAACAGAACGTAATTCTCAGGTCGATAGCCCATCCCCTCAACCAGCCCTGTTATAAAACTCGCTTGATCTAGCTGGATCAGGTCGAGCATGCCCCTGGCAGTCTCATATGGTTCTTTGCCCACCGGGTCAGCAAGTTGCTCCTTGACGGCTTTAAATGCTCTATCCTTGTTTAACGGTATATCACCTCCAATGAAGTAATCAGGATTAAGATATCCTAAAATAAGGGCACAATCGGTTGCCGTCACAGTCTGGACATTGGCTTTGTCGTTGCAAACTCCTACCAGATATCCCGCGGAATCGGGCCCGTATTCGAGTCTTTTAGTTATCTTATTATGTCTTAGATATGCACCAGTCCCGGCAGCCGTTGACCTCAGACCAATCATTGGTATATTTAGCAGGAAACCTCCTACAATGCTCTCCCACCTGGTAGGAACATATCTTTCCGATATAAGGGAAACATCAAAGGTTGTTCCGCCACCATCAACACCTATTATGTTGGCTATCCCTAATTTGTTTGCCAGATATGCGCCGCCAACAGCCCCTCCGATTGGTCCCGACATTAACGTTGTGACTAACCTTTCATGCTCGGGAGAAACCGTACTACCATAACAGGTTAGAACTCTAAACGGAGCCTTTGCCCCCTTTTGTTTAAGACTTTGCTGAATCCTGCGTAATTGCTCTCTTGACGGTTCAGCAGCGTATTGCTCCACTATCATGGTATTTAATCTTGGCGTCTCACCTCTGATAGGGGCAACATCGTAAGATATTACCACACGGACATCCCTGCCTTTTTCCTTGATGATATCCTCGGCAATTTCCTTTACTCTTCGCTCATGGGTTGGGTCTCTATATGAGCTGAGAAGGCATACACAGATAACAGTGACATCCAAAGCGAGTAATTCCTCTACCGCCTCTTTCACATCATCCTCGTAGAGGGGAATCAACTCCTCACCAATAAAGTTGACTCTCTCACGAACTCCTCTTATCTTCTCTCTGGGAACAAGAGGCTCAGGATGCTTATGCTCCCGGGCATGTAGCCTTCCGGCGTAAGGCAAACCCGCCCAGCATTGCATACCCCTTCCAAGCTGGTGAAGGTCTTCAAAGCCGGCACTTGTTATCACCCCGATATTCTCATTCCCCTCCCTCTGGAGAAGCCTGTTGACCATAACGGTGCCAGAATAAATCGAGATATCGATGTCCTTGATTGCCTTCTCAAAGTCAAGGCCCCAATAACCACAGGCGCTTCCCATTCCATTCAAGATTCCCTGTGATTCATCCCTGGGAGTGGTCACGGCCTTACCCACGGTGAATTCCCCTTCGGTATCCATGATCACGACGTCGGTCATAGTTCCACCGGTATCTATTGCTACAGACTTAAGGACCCTGTTTGCTTCTTTCATGTGGCTAACCTCCTTATTTTCACCAGTGAATCTTACCCAAGATCCACATAACCCACAAGAGCATGTACCCGTTTATATGATTACTATATTAACGTCTTTTTTTGTCATTGCGAGCCGAAGGCGTGGCAATCTCGGGGAAAAACTCTAAATACTAAACAATATCGCATGAGCAAAATTCCACTCTCTTTTAAGTATGTCAGGGGAAGATATCGATGTTAATTTTATTTCTACATTTCACAAACTCTTTAACAGACATTGCAGTTTTTCAGAATAGCCTTAAATTTCACATGAAATACTTTATTTTGCTATCCATAATTCTCTCGGCATATCCGCAGTTAGGACTTCTACACCATTGTCTGTTACAAGTACAATGTCCTCTGGCATTGCCCCTAATACTTTCATTTCAAGGTCAAAAGCCCCCACCTCGATAGAAAGCACCATATTCTCCTTTATTACAGTTGGCTCATCAGGTATGATCCACGGCGGCTCGTGGTTAGAAAACCCATGACCATGACCTACAAAATTTATAATGTGGTCCTGATTTGGATCGAGCTTTTTTAATGCATTAAGAGATGCTTGGTGTACTTCTCCTGCCGTAACCCCTGGCACCAGGCTGTCTATTGTTGCCTGCTCAGCTTCAAGAGCCATCTTGCTGAGATCTATCTGTTTCTGAGGTGGGTTACCAACATAGAACGTTCTTTGAAAATCCATCTGGTACCCTTTGTAAGAGGGACCACAGTCGCTGAGTCCCATGTCTCCTTCTTTTATTATACGATCCACCGGTCCCGTTATCCATCTATGAACACCTCCATCCTCTTCAGCGTTGCTTGACCAGCACAACCATGTTGAAACATTGGGACTCCCAAAGAGGTCCTGTTCCGCGCAGGCTCGCCAGAAAGCACGGTGAACATCAAGTTCATTTACCCCTGGCCTGATAGTTTCAAACGCGCTCCTAAGGACCCTACATGCCCTTTTACAACCCTCTCTTATGATTTCGATTTCAAAGGGTGTTTTTATACTTCTCTGCTCCCATATCACGGGGTCAGCCGACACGATCTTTGCACCAGGGATCTTTTCATTTATAAGGTCATACTCCTCAAATGAAAGATAGGTATCGATGTCTGGTCCTTTCTCGATTCCAATCACTCCCCTCTCCAGCTTAAGATCCTTAAGAGTGTCCAGTAATAATTTCCAAAAATCACTGGGCATTTGCTTGAGCCCCAAAAGCACATCCCCTATTAACCTTCCGCGCTCGCTTTCGCTCCAGCCCCTGATATCCTCAATATAAGTGGTTAATAGAATCTGCCAGATGAAGGCTCCGTGTGTGACGACAACAGGCTCATGATCCTGGGATATGATCATACAGGATCTCCAGACCCAATTGTGCATCTGTCCCACATCCGTCCAACCGCCATAGTACCACCAATTTATCGGCGAAAATAGAATCATTGCATCTATTTTATGCTTGGCCAATAGCTCTCTTGCCTTTTTATCACGTTCCTTGAATTCAGCCAAAGGGATAGCCTCCCATTTCTTCTTCTTTAACCCTATTAAATCTTTAAGCATCATGTTACACCTCCCTTTGTATATTTTATTTCTTTAAGCTTATTAAATCTTAAATGCATATTCCATACCGAGTAACCAGGCTGCCTTAAATGTCTGGGACGATGGGGCGGACTTTATAACATAAAAGAATAAGTACTGCCGAAGCGAAGCTAACCAAGCCTTTCGCCATCTATCAGCCTTTATATTAAGTGAAATAGAGATAAGCTGTGAACGCCGCAGTGATAGCGATAAGAGACAGACAAACTGCCAGCATCATGCGATACTGTCGGTTAATCTTCTTCAGTGCCACTCCAGTCGCTCTCATTGGCGCCCTTAGTTCAGTCCACTCCTCCTCAGGTATTGTTTCATCGTCGTCCACTTTCATTATCTTTTCCCTGAATTCCTCGAAGGGAGGAGGAGCCTCCATCTTCTTCCTAAACGCGAGGTAAAAGACTAGCCCGATTATTGCGAATAGCACGCCCACGCCTGTCGAAATTATTTCCCCCATGAATACAGAGACTCCCATCTCTAAAGCTACCTGCGTGCCGATATAGTATGTCAGTCCAACAGCGAGGATACCGCTAAAAACTATCGCCAGGATTGGGAGAACCATGTGTACTTTAAACGGGCGTTCGATGTTGGGCTTTCGTTTTTTGAGCATGATAATGGACATCATCAGCGCAATGTAGAGAACAAGCGACGCTACACACGCCCCAGCACCCAATAACTCGGCCAGATCCGGGGCAATAACAACACAGAATAATATAGCCACAAATATTAACGCATTAACCGGCGTTTTGAATTTGGAGCTCAGACGTCCAAACCATCCTGGTATTACTCCTTCCTTACCAGTAGCATAAAGGGTCCTTCCCGTCTCGCTTAGATTGGCATTGAGTGTCGGAGGATGCATACCCACAGCAGCAGCAAGGACAATCATGGCAACGGCGAAACCGCCAGCACCAACACCAACAAAAGCAAGTCTAGTTGCCTCAGCAACAGGTCCTTTCCCTGCTTCAACAGCAGTAGCCAATTCTCCGACAGGCGCTAGACCTAAAGATATACCAATCACCCAGGCATTCACCAGGAACACAAGCATAACGGAAATAAGAAACCCCTTTGGCAGTATGGTTAGGGGATACTTAACTTCGCCAGCCAGTGTACCCCCCAGCTCCGTTCCAACAAATGCCCAATAAGCCAGTCCCACTGCCATCAGAAACAGTAACGGGGTTATTCCCTCAGCGAAGAACGGCTGTTTGTATAATTCCATTTGAGTGTGGGGAATTGCTAATGCCCCCCACACAATTAAAGCGATGAACATAAAACCAAGCAAGTAAAATTGCGCTCGGGAAAAAATCTTCACCCCGAGAATGTTTATGACGCATATCACGACTACCAGCAAGCAGGCAATTATGGCATCCGCATGCGGTCCAAGAAGAACACCCAATGCTGGTATCCAAGACGTTATGTAGTAGGCGAACGAAAGACTCTCCGTTCCGCCGCTTCCCAGAATCAAGGCGAGCATCGGTAAGAGCATAAGCATCAAAACGAGATTTGCCACCCGAGGCGGAAGGCCATATCGTATGCTGTATATCGGACCGCCGGAATAAGGAAAGATGGTCGCTATCTCCGCCATGCTCATTACCACAACCAGAGATATGGCGAAGGCGATAAATAACACGAGTAGAACGCTGGGACCAGCAATCGATGCAGCCAAGGGAACGAAGATCATCGTCCCAAAACCTATAGTAAGCCCGGTATTGATCAGGACAAATTCGATAAAGCTTATCTTTCTTACAGCCTGGGTCTCTTCAGCTGGTCTAGAAGCATCCACCATTTTCGTCTCCTTACTCCGGGCCTTCGAGGTTCCTTATACCCTTTACTAACCTATCGCCCGAACTTCTTTAATTTTCTCGCTTTTCTAAGTATGCGTTTTGTTTGTTTCGCACTTTATCAAAAAACAATGCTTTATGGCAATACCCCATCAAAAGAAATCGAGTACCAAGTGCACCAATGTATGACCGGGTTTCGTAAGTTCAAAAAAGGCTAATTCCAAAAGCGAAGGTAGGAATTATCGGCGGAGCTTCCCCAAAGCTTTTTCCTTACGGGGTCTTCCCGAGAAAGGTGCGCGATACATGCCCGCGTATGCCCTTCTTTGGTATATCATTCAGGTCTATTCCCTTCTTCACTCTCAAATAACGATTCCTTCCATAATAATATATAACTCCTGCAACCATCCATGCTACAAAGAGAGCAAAACCAGGTGGACTTTCCATTCCAAGCGCAAGTATGAAAAAAATACCAAATAATATGGCTAAACCTGGAAGTAACCAGACCCAGAGTCCTTTTACTCTAAAGGGTGCTTTTTCATAAACATCAGGCATCCTGCGGGGTAATAGATATGCAGCGATAAGTATCGGAATAAGAAGGACGATAGAGCCAATAGATGCAGTTACACCGAGGATCTCCAGCGAACTCGCTCCCATAGGAAGAGCAGACAAGGAAATAAGGTACATGGCAAGCAGACCCCAGTGAGGCGTCCCATACTTCTTACTCACTGCACCTAAAGGCTTGGGGATTACCTCATCATCAGCTAAAGCTAAGAAATACCTCGAGCCATACATGTACGTGGCATTCAAAGTAGTCGCCATAGCCAACAGCCCTCCTCCAACAATGAAGAATATCGCCAGTGGACTGGAAAGGAATCGTTCCGCAGACATGGATAAAGGTTGATTTGCGCTGATTTCCCATGGAACCACCCCTACAGCAACCAGTCCGATAAGCGTGTACAACACGATAACCACAGGAATTGATAGGGCGAATGAGCGGGGTATAGTTCTTCCAGCATCTTTTATTTCAGCACCCAGGTCTATGATGTAATTTGCTCCCATGTAGGCAAAGAAAAGGAAGCCTGCGGCAATGGCAATGCTTCCAATTCCTTTGGGAAACAAGGGAGTCAGATTGGAAGAGTCAATATTCGGTATGCCACCACAGATATAGGTAAGCAAAGCCGCTATCAGAATGAAAAACATGGCAATCTGCACCTTACTGGCAATTTTTATGCCGAGGAGATTTATGAGGAAGAAAAAGGTCAGCGCAGTCACTGCTATACTTGCTCTGGGCAGAAATGGGAAAAGCACCTGAAGATAATCCGCAAATGTATATGCATAAAGTGGTAATCCACCTAGAAGTATTCCCATCATTATTCCCCATACCCCCATAAACCCCCAGAACGGAGAAAATATCCTGCTTGGATATCTAAAGCTGCCGCCAACTGTGGGAAGCGCAGAGCCGAGCATACCAAGCGGGAGTACAGCGAATACCATGGGTAACGCCGCTATGATGAATGCAATAGGAACTGCTGAACCACTTATTCCTATGGCTATGCCGGTTAAGGCAAAAATGCCAGCACCAACCATGGCTCCTATCTCTATGGACACCGCATCCGCTAACCCCAATTCCTTCTTGAGTCCTAATTCTCCTGCACCGGCCCCTTTCTCCATTGCGTCGTCTTTCATCGCTTATCGTTACTCCTGATGAGTGCCACCTGGAATAAGACTAAGTGATGACAGTTTTCGAAAATAAATTTCTGTTTCAATACTGCCTTACTGGATATAGGGGATTAAATTCGTGCTAAAGAATTTGTGGAAGGGTTTTGGCAACTTCTTGTAATCATGCCCTTCTTCGATAACAGGAGTGAGGTCCACTGAACTAAAAGTGTTCCAGAAAAGGAGCGGGGCTTTTTCACGGTCCTTTTGAGTTCTCACAAAATGCAGCAGCGCCGCAAAAGCCTTGGCAGTATAGGTCAGGTCCAGCTTTATATCCTCGGATTCACGAAGAATTTCCATCGCTTCCTCTCCTTGAGAGGTAGGCACACCATAGCCTGCTCCACAAAAATCATGCAAAACATACATATCTTCACCGCTGAACCTGATAAGGGGGACGTTTCTATCATATTTCCTCATCAAATCAACTACCTTATTAGCAAGATTTGCAGTTGTTTTCTCATTTGCCAGCCAACGATACGAAACGCGAACGCCTACTATTGTCGAATTCAGCCCAGCCAACCTGCTTCCCACAAGAAGTCCCGCCATTGTGCCTTTAGACCCCAGGGCAACAAATATGTATTTCGGTTCTGGAATCTCTCCAGCATCGATTTGTCTCTTTAATTCAAAAGCGGCGGCAACAAAGCCCAGGCTTCCCCGCGCCGAAGAGCCTCCCGGAGGAAGATAATAAATATTGCGTCTCGATAAGAAATACCAAATTGATTTTAAAACAGCCCCGGCGGTATTTTTGACATAACAAAGTTGTGCCCCAAAATGTTGAAAAAGAAGAAGATTTTCTTGAACATGTGTGGTAACTGGCTGGTCAACCAGCAATAAAAGGGTATTCAGCCCAAGACGGTTACCATGTATCGCAGTGGCAAGGCCATGGTTTGTTCCTATCCCTCCATAAGTCATAACAGTTTTCTTTTTCTTCCGAAGCGCATCAGGAAGTGTGAACTCTAATTTCCGTACCTTATTCCCTCCGTAGTAGTCCGATGATTTATCATCTTCTTTTATCCAGATATTTTCGCAATCGAGTTTCTCGCCCAGCTTCTCCAATTTTGTTACAGGTGTAGGGAAATTTCCCAGGCCGCGCCACGGGATATCCCTCAGGCCGGGATATATCTCAAATAATATGGGTTCCACAGCGCTAACTCAGCTTATAATCGATATCATTCCTGCCCTATTTGCTTAACGCGGGCATATACGTTCTCTTACCTCTAATAATCCCTGGAATCAAGACATGCAACAGTAATCCAGCAACAGTATGTAATGTCCTGCGCTTTATCCTGGTATCAAAAGGCTCGCCAATGGCATATTTGAGATATTCCATGGTATGCCGCGTTGGTTGGCCTCGGTAGGATAACAAGCCACCCATTGCCGAAGTCAGATAGCAACCAGCGCAATAAGTTACCAGCTCCGATGCCCCTGTCGCCTTTGCCTCTTTCAGCGCCTTCGAAGCATTTGTCAGTATGTCCTTCAATCCAAAATACTGTTTGGCCCCCGCAGCCATGCCACAGCAATAACCATCTACCCCACTGTGCTCCATCTCCACTGTTTTTACCCCGATTCTCCCCAGTATCTCACGCCATGGGTCCATTTCTTCAGAGGGGTTCATTATCCTGGCATGACACGAGTCTTGAACCGTTGCGGTTATATCAAGCTGCCTTTCCACCTTCACCTTCCCGCTATTCATCCTGTCCAGTACCCAGTGCGCCATAAATACAGGCTCGAAATTAAATTTTGCCCCGAATTGCCCTGGAAGCACTTCCTTGAACATCCTGTAGCCTGCAGGACACATGAAAACAAGGCGCTTTATCTCGGAGCTGGCGAAATATTCAGTAAGTCTGTCCGCCTGCTGCTGCACAATGTCGAAAACTCCTCCTCTGTAGAACATCTCGCCGCAGCAAAGGTCCCACCTCCCAAATATGGGCAGGTCTTCAAATACTTTGCTGTTTGCCAGATAAGGCAAAGCCAATAGATTACACCCGGCATACATCATCTCTTCATGGGCAAGGTCATAGGATTGCGCTTCCCACTTGTTTATCAACGCTTTTTCATCCTGTGGCATGGAGGAGACGAGAGCAGACCTGAAGTTCTGGGGAGGATATGGCAGAGGCATGACCCATTTCGCCTTTTGTGGAATACCATTTTTGCGCCCTGATTCGTAGACACGGTTTAAGATAAGCTCGTAGGGATGACAATCATCAGGGCAAAATGCATTGCAGGCAGAACAATAAATGCACTCATCCAGTATTCGTGTCTTTTCCCCGGCAACTAACTTCTTTATCTCCTCCACTGATTCTTCATGGGTGAAATGGAGATAATTGCACCGATCCAGGCATATGCCGCAGAAAGAACACCTGTCATAATCGAAAAAATCATATTTCCCCTTCATGCTTGAGCGCTCCATCGTTTACCATTCCTCCTCTATCTCCTTAACACGGAATCTCTTGTTAGAAATAAGTTTAGGGGATTGATGTACAAGCGTCCCCACAAGCTGCGACCTTCCCCTCTGTCTCTGACGCCTCACCGGCTTCTCCCCGATCGCCATTTGAAGCATCTCCAGAATATGATAAATGGGCATGCCCGTGGGATAGAAAGTGTGTACTGTGGAAAGCATTTGAAGGCATCCAGCGCAATATACCACTATAGCATCCGTCCTGGTTGCTTTGGCTTGCCTCAGGCTCCTTATTGTGGAAGATATAATTCTAGTAGGGCTGTAACTCGCTTCAGGGCTGAACCCGCCGGCGATGCCACAACATAAAGAGCTTTGCCGAGAATACCTCTCCTCAACTACTTCAACTCCTATTTTCGCCAGGAGCTTTCGAGGAAGGTCAAGAATCTTCTCTCCGAAAATCTTGCCATAGCAAGAATCCTGAATAGTCACCTTCATATCCAGTTTACTTTTAATTTCTATCCTGCCATCCTCTATTCGCTCCCAAAGCCAGGGAAGGAGATGCTGAATTTCAAAATCGGGCTTAAAGCCAAATCCAGGCAAAACATTGGTAAACATGTTGTACCCTGCAGTGCAAGGGATGACCATTCTTTTCACACCCAATTTGCGGAAATATCTATCCAGCCTTTTAGCGACTTGTTCTACTTGTTCAAACAGACCCATCCGGTAATACATCTCGCCGCAGCAGGTATCAAGTGAGCCTCGAATTTCAAGACCATCCAGTAAGCTGGTTCTGGTTAAGTAAGGACTGGTGATGATGTTGCAGCCGGGATAAAACATCTCCTCGCAGGGGGAAAGGCTATCCCATGCCCTAAGCATCTCCTTTTCTTCTTCAGGCAACCTATCCAGCACGTAGGTCCTGAAGTTAGGTTTATAGTGTGGAACGAACCACTCCGCCCTTAAAGGTAATCCTTGCTGCATATACATCTCATGCCATCTGTCCAATATTAATTGGGTGGGATTGCAATGCTCTGGACAGATAAGATTGCAAGCAAGGCAACTGGTGCACTTTTGCAGCACGTATTTGGTTTCCTCCCCGGCAATGAGCCTTTCCATCTCTTTCTTTGCCTCGTCAATCGGCAAGTGCATCACAGGACACTTGCTGAAGCACTCACCACAAAGGGTGCACTTATCCTTGTCAAAGGGGGCAAAAAGGTCAAATTTATTCCTATCCAAATCTACTCCTTAATCCTCTTGCTAATCATCCTTCGTCTCTTTCTTGCCAGAGAACCTCTATACAGGTTAATCGAAGCTTTGACGGTGATACTAATCAAACCCCTCATAGCGGGATTTTGAATCACAGCACTGTGGTATATCTTACCAAAAAATCTGATACGCCGGGCATCAGCAGAGCTAATCTGAGGAATTGGCTCCATTTTGATAGGCTTGGGGAAGAAACGTTTGCGCTCTCCAGGAATGAACAGCCAGCGAAAAAGGACATTGGTGAAGGCAGCGACTATGTCCCAGGCACGCTTTTCATTTCTATGAACCGGTGTTTCACCGGCAGCCATTTGCACTAACTCCTGGGAAAGATAGATATCTACTTTGCTGTTGGTCAATACCTTTATAAGGGAAAGAAATATGTAGCAAGCATGGCAGGAAACAACCATGACCCTGGCTCCCGTTGCCTCTGCCTCCTGCAACCTGCGATAGAGGCTATCCAACAAATAAAGTAGCATATGCAGGGCATTACCTGAAACGGAGCCGTGCAAGGAAGGGATTGTAGCTGCCCAACCACAACAAAGTGCCAATTCTCTATTATGCTGCATTTCCACAATTTCACAACCGATGTGCTTCACTGTTTCCCGAATTACCTCCTGTAACTTTCCTCCCGTGTATTTAGACAAACAATTATCATGAACAGTGACCTTCATATTCAACTTCTGCTTCACTTCTATCTCACCACTGTTTAATTTGTCCAGTATCCAGTAGTCCAGCGGCTCTGGATTACAAAAACTAAAATCAATGCCAAATCTATTGGGCAAGACATCACTTAACATCATCGCCTCAGCACCCATAAAGCAATACATCTTTTCTATCCCCATCTCAGAGAACTTCGTGTGTAACATACTGCCTATTTCTTCCGATGCGCTTATCATGCCCAGCTTATAGGCATCCCCTGCACAGCCCCAAAAACCCTCAAAGCCAGCAATAGCTGGCTTTAGCTCCTCAATCAAAGAGGTCATGGCAACATAAGGCACAAGGTTAGAATAAAAGCCGGTGAGCAGTATCACCTTCCTGGGACTATCCACATTCTCCCGCCAGGAATGCAGAAGCGAAAGTTCATCCTCCTCCATCAGCACTCTAATGGAAGACCATATATTCCCCGACTCATTGGGGAAGACAAACTTGGCGATGGCAGGGAGTCCCTTTGACTGGTGTTCTTCATGCCAGCGCTCCAGAATTAACTCGTAAGGATTTGCCTGCACAGGGCAGACAAGATCACACGTATTGCAAGTAGTGCACCACTGGAACGCCAGAGAGGCATTCGTATCACCGCGGACGAGCGCCTTTATGTCCTGTTTCGCTTCCTCCACAGGAAGCTGCAACACTGGACACCGTTCAAAACAAAGCCCACAGTAATCACATAAGTCGTCTCTAAAAAAACGAAATTCCACCTCTGCTCCGAGACTTTTCCCGACTGTACCACGATCAAGTAGACAAAGCAACCTGGGTTCAAATAATATAGCAATTGGAAAACTCCTGATGACAAATTTACAACCTGAACAACATCATTTAGAATGAGCACACCACAAAAGGAGGAAAGTTTATGCCCCAAGCGAAGATAGGAGTCATCGGCGGCAGCGGACTTTATAACATGGAGGGGTTGAGTGAGATAGAGGAAGTAAAGCTGACCACGCCTTTTGGTGAGCCGAGTGACGCTATTATCACAGGCAATATGGAGGGGATAAGGGTTGCCTTTCTTCCCCGGCATGGCAAAGGACATCAGATTAGTCCCTCCAACCTGCCAGCAAAGGCCAACATTTATGCCTTGAAATCGTTGGGGGTAGAAAGGATTATATCGGTGAACGCCGTGGGTAGCCTCAAGGAGGAAATCCAGCCAATGGACATCCTTATTCCTGACCAGCTCATTGACCAAACCAAAGAGAGGGATAGCACTTTCTTTAACTCGGGGATAGTAGGACACATCTCGTTTGCTGAGCCTTTTTGCTCTGTATTAAGTCAAATTTTGTTTGAGGCAGCTACCAAAACGGGAGCTAAGGTGCATAGAGGAGGGACTTATCTGGTCATCGAAGGACCTCAATTCTCCTCCAAGGCTGAATCTCAACTTTATCGTTCCTGGGGGGCTGATGTCATTGGCATGACTGCCTTACCTGAAGCTAAATTAGCCAGGGAGGCTGAAATATGCTATGCCACGCTCGCTACCGTCACCGATTATGATTGCTGGCGTCTAAGCTATGAAACAGTAAGTGCGGAAATGATTCTGGCTAACCTGCAAAAAGGAGTCGATGTCAGCAAGGAAATATTACGGTTGACCATCCCTCGGATACCTCAAAACCGCGAATGCGCCTGCGCCACTGCCCTCAAGTATGCTATCGCTACTTCGCAGAAATACATATCAGCGGAAGCCAGGAGGGATTTAAGACTGCTTATCGGAAAGTACCTGGACAAGGCGGAATTTGACTAAGCTAGAGTTTAGTTGTTTGCCCACAGCTATCGGCAGCATGCCTCACACTGACCCGGAAGAGGCTTACTCCCTGGTTATGAAATATCTTCCCGATATACCTGCCTGGCCTCAACTGCCACGACGTTCTCCCAAGGAAAATATGGGTATTCAATTTAGCGAAGGCTTCCCGGGAATAGTGCTAA
>Ga0307432_1000055_pt1 | contig 97372 bp, 71 predicted proteins | sample SalMarWE160150MG_FD_202158 | JGI IMG/M metagenome (GOLD analysis project Ga0307432, IMG submission 202158) | Salt marsh sediment microbial communities from the Plum Island Ecosystem LTER, Massachusetts, United States - WE1603-150 | ecosystem: Environmental > Aquatic > Marine > Intertidal zone >...
GGAGAGTCATCGAAAAAAGACGCTCGCCGCACTGGTCGCAAGAGGCATCAACATCGAAGAGCTGCCCTCGTGTGTGCTGGATAGATCATGACCATGTGGCGCTGTAGTATTATGATGAGCCGGGACATGCACATGAGTTGACCTTTTCCTGCTACCAGCGATCACCACTGCTTTCTGAACAGATGTATTGCGTGTTGCTGTCTCAAAGCATCGACCGAGCGATCAAGAAGCAGGAGTTCGAGCTTATCACGTTTGTGTACATGCCGGAGCATGTGCACATGATCGTCTTTCCGGTGACGCCCGAAGCCCGAGTGGCACGACTGCTGTTCGGCATCAAGCGGCCATTTTCCACCCGGGCCAAGCAACTCATGCTTCAAACCGACGAGCTCATGGTCCGTCGGTTGACGATCCGAGAGCGGCCGGGAAGATCTGTATTTCGATTCTGGCAGGAGGGCGGCGGCTATGATCGAAACATCACGAACGAGGATACACTACGAAGGGCGGTTGAGTATCTGCACAACAATCCCGTTCGCCGAGGACTCTGCAAGTCGCCCGACCGATGGAAATGGTCGAGCTGGCCGTACTACTTCGAACCCGACCGTTGGCCTGATCCCGATCTGCCGGAGATTCACGGCTTCCCGGGTTGACAGTCCGCCACCTCGGCTGGAACCATAAGCACTGGTGGACAAACCACCGGAGGCACCCCGGAGAATCCCACAGCGCAGCAGAACGGCCGGCGATACATACCGGCCGTTTCCTTCGCTGCTACCATTCACTCGGTGGTTAACCAGAGCGCTTCCACTCGCTGCGGCTAAGTCACGAGGCTTTTGATATCTTCCGGTGTGATTCTACCCGCCCGCTTGTCGAGCTTCCGGCTCAACCAGCTCATAACGACGGGCGTGTAGGGAAGACTACCCGCTGCAACCTTTTCGAGCATCCGTGCATCACGCCGCACCCGCTCCTTGTTCTTGACGATCTTGTTCCGCGTCGTCGTCTCTGCGGCGTCCGCTCGTCTCCTGCGCCTAAGCGCACTGCGATGCATGCCCATTGTAGAACCTCCGTTGCGGAACACACGAAAGCCCGGCATTCTGGTGATCTCGACGAGTCGGGTCAAGACATCCGGGCAAAAAAGGTTTGCTCTATTCGCTGCGATGCCGATGCGGCCGGATTGCGTTTTGTCGTAACCTATGTAATTGAAAAGAGTTACGGCATCTCATGCGATTGCAACGTCACATGCTGCTCTACTTTGGTCAGGGCGGAAAGTAGCTCGCCGCCGGTTACCGGCTCGTGCGAAAGACCATAAAGCAGAACGCCCTCGTCGACGCAGGCCTTCAGCGCGTACCGGCGGTCGCCAAGACCCGTCTTCGACGCAAGTATCTCGTTGAGGCTTGGCGCCCCGTCGCAAACCGTCCGGAGCATGTACGCCAGAGTTCCCTTGTCGAGGATTCGGCCGGACCTAAGCCGCCACGCCGCCTTGACCGCCCCGCGTCCGCGCAGCTCCTCGTATCGCTTCTCGAACGTTGGCCATTGGGTGCTGTCGCCGGTGAGCAACAAGACGGCTCGCATCCCTTCATCGACCGTTACGACGGGCATGGTCGCGAGGTAGTGAAGAAACGACACGTCATCGAGTGACGCTTCGTCCTGTTCAGGTTGGAAGGTGCGACGGGGCATCGTGCAGCCGTTGTCAAGGACCATCATGCACACGAATAGTCCGGCAACCGCAAACCGGACGAAATGCCGGCGCGTTCCACGTTGGGGCACCACGCTCGCCATTGTCGATGCATCCATGTCAAAAGCTCCATGTCATCCCGACGAGGAAGAAGCTACGTGTTCCACGGTTGCTGAATGCCCGGCCTGGGAAGAACACGCCCAGCCGCGCCGTCCACGCCAGGTCGCCGGTGATCCGCCAGTTGGCGTAATAGTCCATCTCCCACCCCAGGTAGCCGGATCGACGGTCTGCCGTCGGATCAGATACAGCCGCGTACCGGTGGTGCTTGTAGTACAGATACCAGTCGGTGCCCAGCTCGAAGCGTTTGAGCCGGCTGTGATCCGGCCAGGGATAGCACGAGGCGCCGGCCCGCCACATGTGCAGGTTGCCGTAGCGCGGAGCAAATGACAAACCAGTGTCACGGTATCCGAAGCCTACAAAGCCGGTATCATCCCGGTCGCCATAGTTGCTGCCCACCGTATTGGTAGGGCTGACCGGGCGATCCGGATCGCCGCTGCCGAAGAGGTACTCAACCGATGCCCTTGCCCTGTGCTCGCCGGGGAAGAGATACTCGAGCTGAGTCTGAACCGCCCAGGCGTCGATGTCGTTGTCATGGAGAAACTGGCGGTGCCCGAAGCTGCGGCCCGTCTCGTAGATCCACTCCGTCGTGTATCGCAGGCCCTTGCCGAACTCGCCCGTCGATCCGAGCCCCACGTAAGATGAGTCGTAGTCGAACTTCTGGAACGGCTGGAAAGCGGTTTCCCGGTTGTGATCGCGTTGTCGGAATGTGTACAGGAAAGGCTCATGACGCTCGAACCCGAGGTATTTGATCTGCGCACCGAGAAAGTCGCGTCGGGTGCGACCGGCGGTGCGCGACAGGTCGAAGTCCTGGCTGCTGCCAACGGTCTTGCCGGCGAAACCGGTGAGCTCCCATGACCGGTAGGTGCCGCAAACCGACACATGATCCAGAGGCGTGGCAAGTGCCACACCGGCGCCGAACAGCACGAGATTCCGTCCGGCTGTAACCACCACGTTGTAGTCAAGCCGCCGGTCTTGATACGCGCGGACCGCCCTGGCAAGATCAAACCGGTAGTACCCTCGTTCGAGGTTGGGCCCCTCCACGTCATTATCGTTGCCGTCGTACGCGTCGCCGCTGTTGAAATCGAGCAGACTCAGCCGCGTGCGCGCGTATAACTCATGGGCGCGATCATCGATGACCAGGCGGGTCCACAGGCGCAGATCGTGACGGCGCAGTGTCCGCGAGCTTTCCACCCCGTCGTCAAAGACGAACAGGTGCAGGCTGTACCATCCTCCCCAGTCGAAAAGGGCGCGAACGGAATCACCAACCTCTGCGTCGAATTGACGTCGGAGGCGTTCTTCGACCGCCCGTTGTTGATTCAGGAATGAATCGGGATCGCGGCGCGAGGGCGCTGTCTGGGCCGTTGCAGTGCTCGCGAGGCTTTGAGCGATAACACACAGCGCCAACACCAGGCACAGCAATCGGGGCGTACGTCTTTCTTGTGAGCACGGTTCGACCACGCCAAGCTCCCCCGAGCAGGTTCCCATCCTGACAGCGCGGCAGCGAAAGATCAACAACGGAATCCGTTGGCTGGCTAACCGTGCGTGGTCAACCTCTATGGCACATACGAATAATTCGTGTCTTTCCGTAGCGGTCGGCGTCCCCGCCGGCCGTCGTGCGCAATAACGCTTGCCCGGGGAAACGGCCTGCGAGGACGCAGGCCGCTACAATCTCAGGAGGACGATACGATGACACAATGCCACAAAATATGACGACACCCAGCTAACCGCTTGCGGGCTGAAGTGTCTAATCGTGTGCGTGGGTAGGCGGTGTCCCGATCGCCAATCCGGCTGAACCCAGGTAGGGTGAACGAATGTTGGGGGCATTTTTCATTTTAGGGATGGTGATTACCGGTCCGCTGAGCCAACCAGTGGTGCAGCCGCCGGGCTGTGTGATACGGGCGACCGGAGTGGGTCACCCACCGCCGGGCATGACCGGCGGACGGGCGCGGCTGATGGCCCGGCGCGCTGCGGAGGTATGGGCGGTACGGAACCTTGTGACGAAGCTCGGCTGTCGTGGCCGTGCAACGATTCGCGGCTTTCACTATGCAGCCACCACCTACCGCGCCGATGGTTCCGTCGAGGTCGTGGTTGAATACGTGGTGAACGCTTCGGCCACCGGGTGTTGTACAACCGGTGTCGATCGGGGCGGGAAGCGCCTCCACGCATCGCGTTGGTGCCCGCCGGATAGACCCCCTGCTTATGACAGCTCCTGACGAGAGCCATCGGAGACTGGCCTTGCCTACCTGTCTGCTGACCGACTGGATAGTCGGTCCCGCATGAGAAAGTCGATCCCAAAGGAGAAATCGGTCCCACACGTTTTCTCAGACGGTCTGATTTTTCGTCGCCGCAACGCCGACGGGTGTGCCGGCCACCGTGAGTTCAACGCGGTTCCGACCGGCGCACTTGGCTGCATAGAGCTGAGCATCAGCGGCTTTGATGATGTTGCACGCGTCTTTGGCGTCGACCAGGTCCGTGAAGACGGCTACACCAACGCTGATCGTGACGCTGAGACTCCTGCCGTCCCACGGCACAGACAGGTCCTCGACACTTTGCCGTAGTCGTTCTGCCAGATGGATGACACCGTCCTCGGCCGTACCGGGTGCGATGACCGTGAATTCCTCCCCGCCGTAGCGAGCTACATAGTCGACCTTCCGGATGTTCTCGTCGAGCAGGCGGGCGACGGCCTGAAGCACCCGATCACCGGCCTGGTGCCCGTAGGTGTCGTTGAAGGCCTTGAACCGGTCCACGTCGATCATCAGCAACGCAAATGGCGTCCCGGACCGCGCCGACCGCTCGAGTTCCAACGACATTCGTGCGTCGAACGCCGCGCGGTTTCCAACCCCCGTGAGCGCATCGGTCGTGGCGCGCCGCAACAACTCCTCCTGCTGTACAGCCATACTCTGGTTCTCGAGATGCATGGCCATGCTTAACTCCGCGAGACGTTCACGTACGTCCACCTCGATCTGTTCAATCGAACGCATCCCGGCCTTGGGCAGCTCAAGGAGTTCCCGCGTGCGTTCGATCTCCCCGGCAATCTCATTCATCGCGGTGAGGCACTGCTCGGCCTGCAGCTTGAGGTGGCGCTCAGCAGCCTCAACAAACAGACTTGTCTCGGGTGACTCATCTCGACCCTCGGGGCATATTATGCCGGCAGCGAGTTCACCAACGTGCAGGAGTGCGGCAAGCGCGGGTTCTTCCGGGCTGCCGTCGAGATTGCGAAAGGTCTCAATGGCGTGACAGAGCGTTTCCGGAATGCCCCATTTTCTCAGCAGCCAGGCCCCGACCAGGGTATACGTTCCGCCCAAGGCCGCTTGTTCCAACTTTGGTAGATCGGCCGGTATCCGGCGCGCCGCAGCCAGAACCTTCGAGTACTCGTCCGGCAATGCGCCGGCGAGCGTCGAGCGCCCGATCTGGCTTAACAGGCCGGCCAGAAACGCCTCTTGAGACGAACCATTGCAGGTCGTTTCGGAAAGGACTTTGGCGGCAATGCCGCAGCCCAATGATTGGATAGCGAATCGCTTGTGGTCGAAGCCACCACACGTCTTACCCCCGTGCGACGAAAGCACCGAAAACGACAGGGCCATCATCTTGACACCCCGCACGCCGACCAGCGCGACGGCTTGCTGGAGGGATGTGACCTGCCGCGCCACTCCCGCCAGAGGGGAGTTGACGAATCGCAGAATCTTGGCGGACAGACCCGGATCGAGCGCAATCGTTTCGGTGACCTCCCGCACCAATACGTCCGCCCGCTGCGTCAGGTCCAGTAATCGAACCACCACGGCGGGCAGCGTTGGCAGTTGCCCGGTCGCCTCCAATCGCTTGAACAATGCCTCCGTCATTGACTCACGTACTCCCGTCTACGTGTACTGGGTGTGCTAAATGCTCCACATTTCAGACGCATCCGACGACCCGGCAGCAGCCCCACCGGCGCCTAATGTTCCGCGATGGTCGGCTTCGCACGTCTCGACTTTTTTTGCAGGCGTGCCGCTTGGGGAGTGCCCTCCGGTTCGCATCACCGCATCCTGCAGCCGTTGTCCTACGCACCGCCGGGGTGTGGAAACGTAAGACTCACCAACCCTCGCTGGGGACGGTGGATGGCGACATCCTCGGCTTATCGACTCGTGAGAGTGTGTGCCAACGACCCGGGCAGGAAGCATTCCCCCGGCCTTTCTCAGTGATTAAATGTTACTATGACTGAATAGTACATTGTCACTGTAACGGTCGCCATCCCTGTCTGGAGGCTCATCGGCACACGGGGAAAGTTACTTGAGGCATCTACCCTAGATGGAAACCACTATTTGATGCACGAATCCGGACCGCGAGCGAGAAGGCATCACGCAAGGCAAGCTTGCCGTGCAGCGGGCAGCTCAGGGCGTGCCGATCTCCCGTCTGATCGGAGCGCGAGTGCAACCGAGTACAACTGAATGTTCGCTTTCAGTCATAACCAATCAGGAGCACCTCACGCGTGCGGCGGTTGGTTGAGAGGGCGTACTGATAGGACGGTCCGTCGATGACGCGAATATGTCGCTTGACGTTGCGGAGCATGTCGCCCAGTTCGTCGATCGAGGGAATGCCGTCGCTGCGATAGGACACGACGAGAATGCTATCGCGGAACCGCTCGAACAGGCGGCGAAACACGTTACGACACGAGCTGGCGTCCGACCAGGGATCGTGCTCGCGAATCAGCCGCCTGTGCTTGGAATCGAAATCGACCATCGTGGGCCAATCGTCGTATCGGACCATCCCCTCAAGAAAGTGATAGAATTCACGGTAGTTCACGCCGATGCCGGAGTGGTTGATGTACGGCGTATCGATGTAAACGAGATCGTAACCCGGCTCGATCTGAAGCGCATCGTGGCAAATTGCGCGGCATTTGCCGCCCAGGTCGACGACGGCTGCGTTCGCCTGGCCGGTGAAAACCCTGAAGTGATCGACGAAGCTGCGATCCCAACCGGCCTTGTTCCCGAAGCTTCGCTCGACGTCGGCAGTGCGCATATAGAGGTTGTTGCGATGGAAGAGGTTGTACGGCCGCTTGACCATCGCGGCCTGAAACACGGCAAACCAGGCGACGGCCCGCTTGTAAGAGCACGCAAGTCGGCGGATGTTGCCAACGGCTATATCAAGCCAGCGATTCTCCTCGTTCGTGAAGTAGATCCCTGCAAACGTACGCTCGATGAAGTCACCGTATTCCGCATCCGCTTGCTTGGCACCTATCGCCTCAATCTCCTCGTCGTCAAGCCGGGCCGCATCGTTCTCGATCAGGGCGAGACCGATCTGGTGATTGAACGCGAGAAGATCATTGTACGTAACCTGCTTCCCCGCGCACTTGAGCGCATAGGACACGGCACCGGTGCCGCCGAAAGCGTCGAGTACGGTTGTAAACTCATAGTTGCGCATACCCGTAAGGATCGCGCCGGCGAGCTTGCGTTTGCTCCCCTGATAGCGCGTCCTCGGGAAACAGTTGAATCCCGCTCTCGATTCGTTCACGAACGTTGAGGATCTCATCAGGCGGAAGCGGCGGAAGTATCGACAGAGTCGCAATGGTCATGCGAGCCGCTGACCTCAGGCGTGGGATTCCGCGCGGGCGTCAAGCCGCGGCTCACCGGCACGCCGCTGTATTGCAGTGCGGCCTGGACCAGCCCGACGAACATCGGTTGTGGACACAGCGGACGGCTGGTCAGCTCGGGGTGTGCCTGGGTCGCGATGAAGAACGGGTGCTGATCGGAAGGCAACTCGAGCGCGTGCATGATCGGATGCTCCGGGCTTCTCCCCGAGAAGACCAAGCCGTGATTCTCCAGCGTCTCGATGTGCTCGGGGTTGACCTCGTAGCGATGGCGGAAGCGAAGCCGGGTCCGCTCGGCGCCGTCGAAGAGTGTTGCTGTGTGGCTGCCGGCGGTCAGGACGACGTCGAAACCACCAAGGCGCATGTTGCCGCCAAGCCCTTCGATCTTCTTCTGTTCCGGCAGCACGTCGATGACGGGATGCGGACAGTCCGGTTCAAGCTCCGTACTGTTTGCGTGTGTCAGCCCGCAGACATGGCGAGCGTATTCAATGACCGCAAGCTGCATGCCGTAACAAATACCCAGATAGGGGATTTTGTTCTCCCGTACATGCCGGATACATGCCATCTTGCCGTCAACCCCGCGGGTGCCGAAGCCGCCCGGAACGATGACCCCGTGAATATTCTTGAGCCGGCTTGCCGCGTTCGCCTCGGTCAGGTCCGAGCTGTCCACCCATTCGAGTTGAACCTTGGCGCCCAGATGCGTGCCGGCGTGCTCAATCGCTTGAATGATGCTCGCGTAGCTGTCGCGGACCGTGGTGTACTTGCCGATGATCCCGATCGTGGCTGGATGTTCCGCCCCGCGGAAGCGCGAGATGTAGTCGTTCCATGTCCTTCGGGCGTCCTCCTCCGCCTCGATGTCGATGCGATCGGCGACGCTGAGCAAGTCGATCACGGCGGCATCGATCCCGGCGCCGCGTAGCATCTCCGGCACGACATACACGCTGTCGCGGTCGTGCATCGAGAAGATGCGATCCATCGGGACGTTGGCGAACAGGGCGATTTTCTCGCGCACCTTCTTGGTCACCGGTGACGAAGCGCGGCACGCGATGATGTGGGGATGGATGCCGGCGGCGTTGAGGAGCTTGAGGTTGACCTGCGCCGGTTTGGATTTCTGCTCGCCGAGAATCTGCGGCTCCACGATGTACGTCAGGGCGACGAAGCAGAAGTTCGCCGGTCCCTCCTCGTAGGACATCTCGCGGACCGCTTCGATGAAATAGGCGTTTTCGACGTCTCCGACGGTGCCGCCGATCTCCACGAACACGACATCCGCCTGGGTCGCCACCGCCAGTTCTCGCAGACGCAGCTTCACTTCGCCGGTGACGTGCGGGATCATCTGGACGTCCCGGCCTAGGTAACGCCCCTCGCGCTCCTTTTCGAGCACGGAGGAGAATATCTGCCCGCTCGTGCAGAAATTCAGGCGCGAAAGCTCGAGGTTGAGCATCCGCTCGTATGTGCCCAGGTCCATGTCGCACTCCATCCCGTCATCGAGCACGAACACCTCGCCATGACGGTACGGATTGAGCGTGCCGCTGTCGAGGTTGAGGTATCCCTCGAGCTTGATGGGTGCGACGGTCAGACCTTTATCCTGCAGAATCTTCGCGAGCGAACTGGAGAAGATGCCCTTGCCCAGTCCGCTCATCACCGTGCCGAAGACGACGACGTACTTCGTCTTGCCCGGCTCATAGCCGGTGGGCATTGGCGTGAAGAACTCCGTCTCGTCCGAAACGTGCCTTAAGGATTCGAGCGTGTTTTCGGGATTCATCTACTTTATCACCACATGACACGGCGGCGTTCCGCCGTGAATCCAACCGACTGACTCCCACCAAACCCACCGAGCCGCAGGCTCGCTATGAAAAAACGACACTCACTCGAAAGACTGCGGCTCACTCCGCGCGGCTCAATGCCCGCCGTTCGCCCACTGTGCGCTTCACAAAGGCTGCGTAATCCTCCGGCGTGTCAATCCCGATGAACGAATTCTCGACAACCACCACGCCGACCGGTAATCCGTGCTCCAACCAACGGAGCTGCTCCAACGACTCCGCCCGCTCCAACGGTGTGCGTTTGAGCACACCACCGGTAATGGTTCGCAGGACATCCGTGCGAAATGCATACACGCCCAGATGCAACAGCCACCGCGACGGCCGATCGATCGCGCCGCCGGTCTTACGCGGATACGGAATCGGACTCCGCGAAAAGTACAACGCCCGACCGCCTGTGTCCACGACCACTTTCACACAGTTAGGATCCAGCGGCGACCCCGGTCCCTCACGCGGTCCGTCATCGGCAAACGGCGCCGCCAGCGTCCCGATCCGGCACGAACCGGCATCCGCCTCCATCCGATCGAGCAGCCGATCGAGCACGCCCGAGTCTATTTCAGGTTCATCACCCTGCACGTTGAGCACAAGGTCGTCGTCCGCCAAACCCAATGTGGCTGCCACCTCGCCGATTCGATCGGTACCGGTGGCGTGGTCGGGTCGCGTCATGTAGACCTCACCGCCGAATGATTTCACAGCCCGGGCAATCCGGTCGTCATCGGTGGCGACAATCAGGCGATCGATCCGTCGGCACTCGCTTACGCGTTCGCACACATGTTGAATCAGGTATTTTCCGGTCTTATCGGCGAGAGGTTTTCCGGGGAAGCGGGTCGAGGCGTATCGGGCCGGGATCACCGCGATCGTGGTCAAACCGGCTCCTCCATGGGAGACAAATATTTCAAACAGTCTCGCATGGGCTTATGCTAACGTCACATATCTGCTTTGTCAAAGCGATTGTGGTAAACACAGCGGCTTTGTGGTGCCGTAGTAGCGGTTGAGCTGCCGGGTAGGTATAGTCTCGAAGATATCGGAGGCCTCTCATATGACGAACGAGTTTACCGGCGTGTTCGAGAGGGACGGTGAGTGGTACGTCGGTTATTGCCCGGAGATGCCCGGTGGCTTCGGCCAGGGCAGGATGCTCGAAGAATGCCGGGAAAGCCTTTGCGAGGCCATCAAGCTCATCCTCCAGGACCGCCGTGATCAGGGCCTGGCCGGTGTACCGCCTGACGCCATTCAAGAAACGGTGGTCGTCCATTGAAGCGAAGCGCTCTTCTCCGTCACCTCCGCAAACACGATTGTGCCCTTAAGAGAGAGGGCGCGAAGCACTCACTGTGGATCAATAAGGCCGATCATCTGGTCAGGGCCGTTCGAGGATAAAACTAGCAAGCCCCCTCGGAACAGCGCAGCCCATCAACCCATGATTCAATCAAAAGGAGTTGCGGAGGGCTGACAGCAGTAGGATGCGATTCCTTGGGAATGAGGGCGGCACGGCGTCAAGCACCTTGCGGTCGTCGGTGCACCACTGGCAATCTAGGAGTTGAGCGAGCCTGACGTAGGTCATGTCGTAGTGCTTCTTTGAGTAATCGACAGCTAGTTCGAGGGCCTCACACCCTTCGGATTCGGTGGCTTCACCGACATGTATTGGAAGGTTGAAGAGCTCGTGAGCGCAACGAAGAGCCCCTCCCTTCGTAAGCCTGGGGTGGTTAGTCGGTGGGACCCTCCGTTGGCAAGCTTTGGTCAGCAGACCACAGATTTCGTAAGTGAAGATGCGGGGAGCATGCACTTCGAGGTCGCCAGCGAGCAGGGCAATGAGTATGTCGTTGGCTGCGTCAGTATCAGTCTCAAAACGATCCTCGAGAAACCACTTTGCCGCGACGCTCGCATCAATGACCATACGTTCAGCCATCGTCGCGCAGCTCCCGGAGTGCTTCGAGAACATCGAATTCAACAGGCCCGATCTCTTCTCGCAAGCGCCGAATCCGGTCGTACGTGGCTAGTGCTTCCGGAGACATGCGGCGGAGTCGTTCGTCACGGTGGTGGCGACGGAGCAAGCTGGCAACTGAGCTTACAGTGGTCGACGTGGAGTTAGTCGCACGCGTAAGGCGCTCAATTGATTCGCCGAATTGCCAATTCCGTTCGTCAAAGGTGGTCCACGCCGCAACATGTGCCTCGTCCACGTCGGAGTAATCCTGGAGCGATTCGGGTGCATCCCAATGATCACCGGTCTGCAGATAGGCTACTCCGGATGGGACAAAGGTAACGGGAATCGTGCTGGATAGGATTTGGACGACGAGGTCTCGTTTGGTGCGTTCCACGTCGTGAGCGACGCGCTCGGGATCGACGCGAAACGGTTCGCGTGCGTCTGTGTCGGTTCGTCCTGTAACGTTGGTGTCGATTAGGTCCAGCATTGTCTCTTCTTAGTCCGCTAGAGCCTCGGTCAGTACTTCTCTGTAAATCGACCAGTCCGAGGTGACGTTCGTCAGGTGCTTGGCTACCTGTTCGTGCCCAGGGTGCATGTCGCAATCTCGATGGAAGTTTCCGTTGGCGATGAGGACCTTCTTCCTGTTCTTTTGGCCCCGTTCTTGAGCTTCGCCAGAGTCGAACGAGAGGGTGAATCGGCCTTCATTGCCAAGTAAATAGACTAATCGAACACCCGCTGCGCTCAACATCCTTTTCGAGCTGTGCCACGGGCCGGGTTTAACGAAACGGTTTTTCAGGTAGCCCTCGGGCGATTCCATCTCAAGGACACTCTGAAAATTGATACCGACCGCGGTGTAAAGCACGTGCGGGAGTATTCTTACGTAGCTCGTGGCAATCTCCGCCACCTTGCTCCTGGTCGGGCTGTCACCAGCGTCTATGTCGGTGACCTGGAGTTTATTGAGCTCCACAGCGACCGAAATCCCGCTTGTGTACCGAACGACAGCGAAGGGCGGCGTGGTCATGGTCTCGGCCACTTCCCACCCCCAGTCCTCAGGGACGATAGCATTTGCCCTCAAGAAATCCGGGTTGAGGATGGTCGGGTTGTGCACTTTGCCCACGACTACCGTTGAGAACTGAATCAACTGGGCCTCCATTGCATCTCTCCTGGATGCCGGGAGTCTAACACATCCGAGGCAGCCTTGCTACGCATCGTCGCCCCATCACGGTATCGGACAAGAACACTCGACGACTTTCTGTGTTCGGCGCACCAACCCAGGTCTCGGATAAGCGGGCGACGGCGGAACGTCCCCGTATGTCCATCTGCGCTGCCGAACCCGGTGCCTGTCCGCGACTCCTGGTGTGCGCCGCGACTCACGATCCCTTGCGGAGTCGACTTCTCAGCCCTTGAAAGGCCCATCTCGCCTTCGAGGACCTCGGTCTCGAACGGATATAAGGTGCTCCCCATCCAGGCCACACACCCCAAGTTGGCATAACGGTAAGGTCCTACTACCATGGAAACAGGTCATCGAACTTCGGTGGCTGTCGGCACAGGTTCTGGCGAGTGAGCCTCCACCGGCGCTGGGAACCTCGATCCATGCGATTGAAGCTTCATCATCAAATCCTTATCGCCATGATCATCGGGGCGGCCATCGGGCTTCCGCTGAACATCCTGGCCGGGACGGGGCGAATCCCAGAGAGCTGGCCACGCACGTTCGCGATGTACGGCAAGGGCGTCGGCGACGTCTTCCTGCGGCTGCTCTCCATGATCGTCGCACCGCTTATCCTCACGTCGCTCGTTTCAGGGGTTACCAGCTCGGGCAGCGTGAAAGGTCTCGGCCGGTTGGGCGGGCGGACGCTGTTGTACTACATGACCACCAGCATGATCGCCATCATCACGGGAATGCTCGTGTTCAACGTCATTCAGCCTGGCAAAGGCTCCAATCTGGCCATGCTGCAGGAAGGCACGGAGGCGGTCTCCACGGAGTTCATCGCAGAGAAACAAAGCCTGGGCGAGACGCTTTGGAGTCAGGTGTTCAACATCATCCCCGCCAACCCTTTCGCATCGCTGTCTGATCCCGGAAACCGCTCGATCCTCGGCGTCATCTTCTTCGCCATCATGTTCGGAGTGTTCATCAACATAGTGGGCGGCGAGGTGGGCGGACTGCTGACCAGGGTGTTCAGCGGCGCCTTCCAGGTCATGATGAAGATGACCATGTTCATCATCAAGGCCGCTCCGGTGGGCGTCCTCGGATTCATGCTGTACGCCTCGGCGGGGAAGGGACTGGAGGTCTTCAAAGCCCTTGGCTGGTATGCGCTGACGGTCGCAATCGGGCTGAGTATCCACGCCTTTGTGACCTTGCCGCTACTGCTGTTGCTGCTGGCGCGGCGCTCTCCGTGGGAGTATTTCCAGTCGATGTCCCCGGCGCTTTTGACCGCGTTCAGCACCGCAAGCAGCAACGGCACACTGCCTTTGACCTTGACCTGCGTCGAGGAGCGGGCCGGTATCAGCAACCGGATCAGTTCGTTTGTTCTGCCCCTGGGCGCCACCATCAACATGGACGGAACCGCGCTGTACGAGGCCGTTGCCGTCCTGTTTATCGCCCAGGTCAGCGGGAACGACCTGGTACTAACTCAACAGATCGTCGTCGCCATCACCGCGTTAATGGTCAGCGTTGGAGCAGCCGGTATCCCACACGCGGGGACGGTGATGATGGTCGTGGTCTTAAGCGCGGTCGGCCTCCCGATCGAGTACGTAGGTCTCATCCTGGCTGTGGATCGAATACTCGATATGTATCGGACGTCCATCAACGTTTGGAGCGACTCGACCGCGTGCGCCGTAGTAGCACGCTTTGAACCTACAGACTCCGGCTGAACAGGCACGTAGGTCGAGTAAAATGGCCCCGACACGTTCTCCCGGCGGGTCTGCTGATCCGCCCTACAACTCACTACCAGTGTAGTCCTTCGGCAAGACGCAGGCGGTCAAAACGCCCGTGCGACGTGAGCGTGCTGCACTCTGCCCATCACCCCAGACGGGAGATCAGGTACATCACCGCGATGAAACCCAGAATCCATGGGATGGCACGAACGAAGGCGAAGCCGAGCTGAATTGCGGCGTTGGCGGCGGACGGCGGCTTCGGCTCCTCCCGCGGGCTGCTCAGTTCATCCAAGAGTGACTCGAAGGACAGTTTCGTACTGGCTTCAAGGTCTTCGAGCATAGCTGAGGCGTTCGGGTAGCGGTCGGCGGCCTGTTCGGCGCAGGCCCGCGCGATGACATCGCTGACCCGCGATAGGTCCCACCGTGTACTGCCCCACAGGCAATCGTCGGGTAGGGCGGGGAACCGCTCGGGATCCTTGCCCGCCATCATTTCGTGAATCACCTTGCCGACCGCGTAGACATCGCCCGTCTTGTCCATCACCTTGTCGGGGGGCATGTATCGCGGTGTGCCGGCGCCCCGGCCGCTTTGCGGATCGGCGGTCATCACGCCGATGTCCGCCAGCTTCGGGTGGCGATTGACAAACACGATGTTGGTGGGCTTGATATCACGATGGACCAGATCGAGACCATGCAGCTTCGCCAAACCGCGGAGCAGACGAGCTCCAATCTCAATGGCCACGTCCACCTGAAGCCGTCCGATTCGAATGAGCGTTTCCAGCGTGAGCGGCCGGTAGTTCTCCGGTAGGTTGTCATGCACCGGTCGGAGTGTCGTCCGGTCGTCAGCGAGCTCCATCGTGTAGTAGAGATAGGGATCGACGACGCCGACGTGAAAAACGGTGATCAGGTAAGGATGCTGGCTCACCTTGCGGCAATAGACTTCAAGCGCGGTGCGTTCGCGGCAACGGATGCCGGCCCGCCGCATCCGCGCGATGTCGATCATCTTCAGTGCCCGGTAGACGCCGACTCGGTCGCGAACCACCCAAACCGATCCGTACGAGCCTTCGCCGCAGGGCAAGACTCGTTCATAGTCCGGGATGCTCCAATCGGTTGGACTGGTCGGATGGGTATGGCTGGCACCTTGATCGGCGCCGGCGCCTGTCCCGACAGGTGTGGAGGTCGGTATGGGCGTCCCATTGCAAGAACGCGGCGTACTCGATCTGGATTCGTGTCCGGATGTTGATGACATCAGTTTGTCGGACGCACTTGCCGGGTCGCTCTCCGGCATCGGATCGGGATTTGTACGTTCAGCACACACCGCCTGTCTTCCGTGTGGATTGTAGCGGAGAGTCACCCACCCCTTCCAGGGTGTTTCGATTGTCAAGCCGGCGGATTAGCACCAACTTGAAGAGTAAACGCGGATTCGGCAGGATTCCACGGCGTAAACGGTGTTCGGATCGCTGATCCGAGCCCCAAGCACCGGTGTGGGGTATGGGTTGGTCAATCACTCGCGACCCGTCGCTCGTTCTCCGGGCTCGGTTCAAGACTCTTCCCACAAACTTGACGCTTACCCACGGTGTCAGGCATTCCGATCGGAAGGGCGTCCGGCGGCGGTGCTTATCCTTCGGCTGAAAAGCTGACCGGCGCATCGTCACCTTGCTCGTGCGCGTCGTATTGGTCGCCTTCGGCGTTTTGGCGGGCCTTGCCGACCTTGTCGACAAGAATCTGCCAGGTTTCGCGTTCGAGGCGAAGCACTTTCAGTACATCATCGATGTGGCTGACGTCGCGTTGCACGCTGGCGTCGACCAGTTTGTGATACAAGAAACCGTATATCGAAGCCACACGCTCGCACAACTCGCGATTGACCTTGTGATTGAGGCCGTTTTGCATTTCGATGATGATGTGCTGTGCCCGTGTCAGCCTCTCATAGGAAGTCTCATAGTCCCTCTTCTCGATCGCATCGCGAGCCTGCAGAACGAATCGGATGCAGCCATCATACAGCATCAACTGAAGCTGCTCCGGTGTCGCGGTCATGACCGCGTCGCGGAGGTAAGGATTCTCTGATGCGCTGTTCATGGTGCGGATACTATCGGTCTGTCAGCGAAGCAGGATGACTTTGAACCACTCGGCTTGTTCGAAAGCCCGATAATCATCGGCCTTTGAGTAACCTAATGTGTCGTCATGCTTGAAGCTGCGGGTCGTATCATCGCCTGATATCGACGAGACCATGCCACTGGCGGCTTGCCCGCCGGTGGCCAGGGGCACCTATACATGCAGATCCAACATTGACGGCGCGCTAGCCACCGCTCATCTCGGCAAGCGCAACCAGGGCGTTCTGCTGGGCCTGCAACGCAGCCAGCGAAGACTCCAGAGCGACGAACTGAGCCTCGAGGCGGGCACGCTTGGCGTCCAACAGAACGTTCAAACCGTCGATCCGGTCGTTGAGCAACTCCTGTTGGTTGGACAGCAGGTCATCCTTGCGGGTGATGACGCCGTCGAAGTCACGCGTCAACTCCTCGAACATCTCCTGAAGAACGGCCGCGACACCCGTATTCTCCTCGGTGAAGAGCTGTTCCACAAGTTGGGGAGATTCCCCGTAGACGTTGTGGAACCGCTCCTCATCGAACGTCAGGCGGTTGCCCTCCCCGAGCCGGATGCCGACGGAAAAAAGTCCCAATACCGACTCGTCGACGCCTTCGAACCGTTTCATCATGGCGCGAAGCAACCGGGTTCGTACAAGATCGACAGTGCGATCGCCGAACAACGGGCCGCGCTCCAGCGTGTCGGAATTGAAGCTGGTGTTCTCGTCGATGGTATTCAATACGTCGTTGAACTTCTCAACGAACGTCTTGATGGATTCGACTATGCCATCGATATCCTGGGCAATCGTGACGGTAACGGGCTCATCGTCAACCGACAGAAGGTTCAACGTTACGCCTTCTACAACGCCCTCCATGGTGTTGGTCGGGCTCGATACGACAAGCGGATTCGTTGACGTCTCGTCCCCGATTACGATCACGGCGTCCTGCGGGCGGGAGATCGTGGTCAGACCGAGTTCGACACCAACGGAATCGATCACGAGTTCACCGCGTCGACCAGAGACCTCCGACGTGATCGTCAGGCTGTAGGGATTAATCGTCCCGCCGTGGTTGAGGACCGATGCCGTAAGCCCGGCAGCGGCCTCATTGATCTTCTTCGCGATTGCTTCAAGTGTGTCGTCGGCGTCGATATCGATGCGCGTTTCGAACGATCCGTCGACGAAGTTCTCGCCGGTCCGAGCCGTTCCCACCAACCGCAGGTCTTCGGCTGCACGACCGCCGTCGCGATCCTCAATCGCAAGCGGTAACGAACCGCCCGATGTGTCGATCACCACAATTCCGTCGCCGGTGTCGTTGATGCGGGCCTCGATCGTGTCCGGGACAGCGTGGTTGATGGCGTCGATAACGTCGCCGATGGTTTTGACAGTGTCGTTGAGCACGACCGGGTGGATTGCGCCGTTGGAGTCGGTGACCTGGAAGGTCCCGAGGGTGACGCCGCGGCCGCCGTTGAGATCCGAAAGTAGCGTCTGCCGGGAGATGTATTGGACCTGTAAATTACCGCCGTCTATGACATCGCCGTCATCATTCGTGAACAGACCCGCGATGCCCAAATCGGCGGTCAGCGTCCCGCTTACGTCCTCGATGATCACATGACCGCTGCCGCCCGACTCGTCGCGAAGGACAATGCCGTTGCCGGCCGTATTGACCGACGCCGCCAGCGATGTTGCATCGTCGAGGTTGATCAGATCGATCACATCCTGCAGGGTGTGTGCATTGGAAAAGTCAATTGTCGTAGTCCGTCCGGCGCGATCCGTGAGTCTGACCTCGCCGACTTCGACTCCGCCACCACCGTTTAGTGAATGCAGCAGCACGGTGTTGAGTCCGGCGAGCACGTGGCGCGATTCGTACGTCGCCACACCGTCGGCGCCCAGCAGGCCAAGATCGCGCGCCGCCGTCGATACGACACCACTCTCATCGCTCCCCGCGGTGACGGTGAGCGTATTGCCCAGCCCAAGCGCCCGCAGCACGATTCCGTTGCCGCCCTCGCTGATCGAGGCTTCGACGAACGAGTTATTACCTGACGCGAAGTTGATGGCGTTGATGACATCGCCGATTGTCTCGATGCGGTAGATGTCGTGGCCCTGGATCGACTCGCCGTCGACCTCGCCCGCGATTCCAAGATCAGCCGCCGCGAATCCCGAAACATCCTCGATCTTCAGCTTGTCGGCGTTCTCGGCGTCACTTGGGATGCCGGACGTATCCGTGATCTGAAAGAACGAATCTTCGTTGATCTGGATGACCGTCGCGCTGACGGATACGTCGGCTGCGTTGATCGCGTCGATCACATCCCTCACGCTACGCGCTCCGGAAAGGTCAATCCGGGCGGACTGCCCGCTCCGGTCGGTTATCTGAATAGTGCCCGGCCGGACGCCGTTTCCGCTGTTGAGCATCCTAAGATCGGTGTCAAGCTGCGTCGCGAGGATATTCGTCAGTGACACGGTAAAGTCGCCGAAGGCCGTGCTGAACTTCAGATCGGTGCCTGATCTGAACCGGCCGACACCGTTACCGTCGTTGAGCATGGTAAGCGACGTGGATGGCGAAAGACGGACGAGGTCATGCCCGTCGACACGGTCCACGGCTGCATTGACCGCGATTCCCAGGTCAGCCGCGGTCCATCCGCTTTCCTTGTCGGTGATGATCAGGTTCCCCAAGTCGCCGTCCGCGTTCTCGGTGCTGAGGTCCTCGACGACGATGCGGTCTCCGGTTGCACCGTGTGACGCCACACCGGTGACACTTGCCCGAACGTTGATCGTCGGGTTCGAGTTGATTGCCTTAAGGACGTCATCGATTGAAAGCGCGGTCGTAAGATCAATGTCCGCTGAGGCGCCGCTGCGGTCGGTGATGGTGATGACACCGTGCCTAACGCCGGCACCGCCGTTGATCGCGTCAAGCTCCGTACTTTTGTTCACCCGGCCATGGCCCATCTCGATGGCGAGACGGCCGATTCCGATGGGAGTGGTGTCGGCGTCGGCGAGCCCGCGGCTCATAAGCGAATGGTTGGTCACCAGCGAGCGGACACGGAAAGTGTAACTGCCCGGTGCAGCCGTATCCCCGGCATCGGCCGTCAGGACGCTCTCGTTCGTGCTTGCCGAGGTGAATCGTTTGAAGAAGGAAGATCGACCGAAGCCGGTGATCGCGTTTTGAACCGAGAGCAGCCGGGCGGACAGCTCCATAAAGGCGGCCCGCTGTATGTCGATCACGCCGACGCGGGTTTGGAGGGTCTCGACCGGCCTCCGCTCAATCGCGATGAGCTGATCGATCAGGCTGGCTGTATCGATACCCGATATCAGCCCGATCCCGCTGGAAATCCCACTCATGAATTACAAACCTCGCTGATAACCCGTCGCTGGAGCATGCCCGGCCGGCGCACTCCGCGTCCGCTTGGCGCATAGCACAACTTCTCCTCCTTTATCGGTCGGCGTGTAAGACGGGCTCAAGCGGAACGGTAGCGGCGGTGGGGGTGTTCTGGAGCATTCTCTGTTTATATCCAGCGAGCAGCAGGCTTTAATCGAGCGGCTCACTACACAAGAATAAAACTTGCTCTAACCCAGCAGTGACAGCACGAGGTTCGGCAGGGCGTTGGCGATCTGGAGCGTGCTCTGGGTGCTCTGCACGAGGATTTGGGCGCGGGTGAGGGCGGACAATTCGACGGCCATATCCGCGTCGCGAATCACTGATTCCGACGCGGTGACGTTCTCCAGGGTGATGCCGAGGCTCCTGATGTTGGGGTCGATCGTGTTTTTCTGGAAATTGCCCAGCCGGCCACGGTACGACGCAACCTGGTCTATCGCCTCAGCGGCAATATCCTGCGCGGTGAGGAAGTTCTCTGAAGAGAGGTCGTTATCGCCGCCGGAGCGGAGCGTACAGAGCCGGCCGACAATCGAGTTGCCGAGCTGCGTCGTCCTCACCGAGTTGAACCCGGCGTGAATCTGGCCGTTCGGCGTGACCTCCGGTGCCAGTTGGAACACCGTTCCACCACCTTGGATCGTAAAGTCGGCGGAAGAGAGTGTCTGGGCGAACGCGGGCATCAGGTATACCCGTGTGTCCAATCCGCCGGTGTGAACATCGGCGCGCAATCCCTTGACGAACGCCGGTTGCCCATCCACGAGCACGCTTGCGTCGACACCACAATCGTGACTGACCGTGTTGTAGTTACTGACGATGAAGTTCCCTTGGATCGGGGAAATGGACACGAAGGCGTCCGATCCGAAGGTGGTGCTGTTAAGCACCACGGCACTTGCCACGCCGGCGACCGACGGCGTCGACACGACGGCCGAGATACCCGTCATCTGCGTGGCATTGTTGATGGCGATCTTGATGTTTCCAAGCGTGGTGCCGGACGCGAAGGAAAGGATCGTCGTCCCAACGGCGCCATGCACCTCGATGCTCGTTGCGGATGTGGTGGACACGCCGCCGGCGTTGGTGCCGACAAAGGCAACCTGCGCGGTCTGAGCCGACTGTGTCACGTTGACCGTTATCGAGCGGGAACCGGACTGTGGCAGTCGCGCGGCAAAGACCGAGACCGTCCCGAGGGCGGCTGTTGGAAGCGCGGAGAGAATGTATGCTTGACTGCCGTCCAGAAGTTTCTTACCGCCGAAGGTGGTGTTATTCGAGACCCGGTCGATGCTGGCCAGAATCGAATCGATCTGAAGCTGATTCGCGTTGATCTCCTCGTCGGTCATCGCTCCTTTGTTGGCGGCCTCAATCACCAGCGCCTGCAAATCCAGGAGCAGCGCGTTGACCTCGGCGAGTGCTCCCTCCGTCGTCGAGATGACATTGGCCGCCCGGGATGAGTTCTCAATGGCTTGCTGAATCCCGCGCATCTCGAAACGCAACCGCTCGGAGGCGATCAGCCCGGCCGGGTCGTCGCGTCCGCGGTTAACGCGAAGCCCGGTGGCAAGGCGTTCGAGGCGAAGCGTCAAGTCTGCGTAGTTGCCCTGGAGGTGGCGAACAGCCTGGATGGCGGCGATGTTCGTGTTTATGCGGCTCATCGTGTCCTCCCTGACCTCTCAGGCATCGTAGTGCGAGCCCAATGCCTTCGGTCACGCCACCCTGCGCAACCACCATCCGATGCGGGTCACAACGCGTCTTGTGTTCGGCGGTATTACGCGTCCCGCAAGCCCGGATGCATTTGCCCCGTCCCCCGAACCGAGCACCATACCAATACCTATGGAGACGTGCTCACCGCTCTTTCGACGGATAATCGGACCTTCTTTAAATAGCCGGAGAAATTTCCCGAGGTCCGGTAAACGTGGATGAGGCCGAGTCAGAACAGGCCAGAGGATCGAGCATAACAGAGCTGGCCGACGTCAGTCGTGGCAAGCCACGTCAACGTCGGCCGGTTGTTTATCTGAGACGAATCGCCAATGCGGACTACGCAAGCAGCGCGAGAATGTTCTGCGGCTGGGCGTTCGCGAGCTGCAGAACCGCCGTCGAGGAACTCACGAGGATTTGGGCCCTCGTCAAACTGGATGTCTCCACGGCGAAGTCGGCGTCGCGGATGGCACTTTCCGCGGCGGTGACGTTCTCGCGGGCAACCTTAAGCGAGTTGATCGTTGTGACGAGTGTGTCCTTCTGGAACCCGCCAAGCCGGCCACGCAGACTCGCCAACTCGTTGATCGCCGCGCGCACAATCCGCTGGGAGGTGGCAAAGTTCTTGCTCGACAGATCATTCGCCATGCCGGACCCGAGCGTCGAGAGGTATCCAACACTCGCATTACCAAGGTGCGCCGTGGATACTTCCGAGATGCCGACTGATTCCTGGCCGGATAGACCGACCGTCGGAGATATCGAGAACACGGCGCCGCCGCCGGTGATTTCGAAGTTTGTTGTGCTCTCCGAGCTGGTCCCGCCGCCGAACGAGGAGGAGAGTGTCAAATCCAGCGACAGGTCTCCGGCCCTGACAGAGGCGTCCAAGCCCTTGACGATCGCACTGGTTCCGTTGACGGTGAAGGTACCGTCGACGCCCGTGTCGCGCTTCGTAGTCGAGCCGGTGACATCTTGCAGATCCATCGCCTTGCCGGCCACGGATCCCTCATTCTCCAGGACAGACACGGAGACGAAGGCGTCTGCGCCGTAGGTCGTGCTGTGGATGCTTAGTGACTTCGGTCCGCTTCCGGTGGCGCCCTGGTTTGCCGAGGCAGCCACGCCGGTCAGCGAGGAACGGTCGTTGATGGCGGTCACCAAATCGTCACAAGATGTTCCCGATGCGAAGCTGAGCAGCTCGCTGCCGTAGTTGCCGCGAATCTGGATCGTCGTGGTGTTTCCGAGGGTCCCGTTTTTGGCACCGGTGGCATCCGTGCCGATGAACACCGCGCTGAGCTTGGCAACTTCCGAGGCGACAGTCCTTGATAAGTTGATCTGCCGATACGCGCCGGATGCGATTTTTGCCGAGTTGATCTGGACCTTGTCAAGGTGGCTCAGCGTTGCCCCCGTCGGTTCGTTCACATTGACGCCCGACGTGGTGAAATCGTAGTTACCGTTGAGCAATTTCGTGTCGCCAAACGCGGTGGCTTCGGCCAGACGGTTGATCGATTGCAGAATCGAATCGATCTGCAACTGATTGGCGCTGACCTCATCGCTGGTGAGCCCGGCCTCGTTGGCGGACTGGTCGACCAGGTTCTCAAGTTCGAGCAGCAGTGAGCTGACCTCCTGCAGTCCGCCTTCCGCCAGGGCGACGATCGTGTCGGCTCGGTTTGCGTTGTCAATGGCGGTGGAGATCGCCCTTATGCTGGAGCGCAGCGTCTCCGATGCGATCAAGCCGGCCGGATCGTCCTTGCCCGAATTGATGCGCAGACCCGTGCTGAGCCGTCCAAGGGCCTCGTTTAACGACGTGTTGTTGATAGCAAGCGCACGCCGGGCGATCAGCGACTGGACGTTAGTGTTGATCCGACTCATGTTGGTTCGTGCCTCCAAACGCGTCGTTGAAGTCTTGCCCACATCGGCAAGAGAAGCTCGCCGTGGAGCATGGACTTCAGTTGACGGTGCCGCCGGTTTCTTGGCGACAACGGGCTTACTCCGACCTGAAAGAATCCTTTGGGACCGATCGATCGTCAAAACACGATCGTCGTATTCCCGATCATCTCCTCCCGGAAATCCGCGGTTCGGCGAGTTGACCGCTGGGGCTGCCATCTCCCGGTGTTATCGCGGTCGTCGGGCAAGCGGCCAGTAACCAACCACGCAACAAATCAGAAATCGTCTTGCCGATAATCCGCCTTTAGTACATTCGGACTACACATTCGGACCGGTACCGACCGCACGCAGTTAATCCGCTTGCCCCAACCACCGATAACTCCGGCCGACCAACCGGAAGGTCGTAATCTGCTGATCTTACCGGACAAACCCGACCGGCTTCGGCAGGAGGTATACCAATTTTTTTATCCACCCAACAGGACAATGCTCACACAACTCGTCATTGCTAAGAGGTTCTGGAGAAATGCCCATTGCACCCAAACGAGTTATTCCGCTTAGAGATTGCCTGCAAGGAGGCGATTGGGCCGCGTGGCCACTGGAATGATGTCGCGGAATGACAACGGCAAATCCATATGGATTAGCCCGGTGACCTTACCGTGGCGTTGCGTGGTGCCGGTTGCGATGCCTGACTGGCCGAGACCTATCCCGCCGCCGCGGGGCTGAGGAGGTCTTGTACACTCTTGGCGACCAGGGTGTAGACGCTGCTGGGAATGACGTCGATCCGAAGCGTGTCGGCAAGCTCCTCGATGTCGTTCTCGATGGTCGGCAGGAGCTTGACCAGAATCCCGACATCCGCTCCCACAAACGAGGTCGCCTCGGTGCAGACGACTGTCACCTCCTGTGGGTCGGGGATCTCACAAAGAAGCTTGGCGATCCGGTCGGATGCGTTCAAGATGCGTGCGATCGTGGCTACGTTTCCCTCGCCGGGATTGTCCGATTGGTGCAGGTTGACGGCGTTTGTCACCTCCTCCGGCAGTTTCCAATGGGCCAGGACCATCGCGGAGACCTGCGCGTGCGTTACCTCGATCGCTTCCAACTCCTGCTCCGCGGTAACCGGCGTGCCCTGTGGTTTGAATTGGGCGGCAATCGGCGTGTAGCCGTCCGGTAACGCCTCAATCAGAATGGGTACACCGATGTCCGCCAGCAACGCACCAATGGAGGCTTCGTCGCGCTGACGCGATACCAGGACCTCGGCGAAGTGTGAGGCAACGACCGACGAGGCCAGCGACCGCCGCCAGAAGTAGCTCATATCGAGCCCGCCCACCTGCTTTTTCGACATCGAATCCACGAGATATCGGCCCAGCAGAAGCGAACGCACACGCTTCGGCCCCAGTAGCGTGAGCGCGTGCTGCAAGGAGACGATCTTGTTCCGCACGCCGAACAGAGCGGAGTTGGCCAGGCGCAGAACCTCGCTGACGGTACCCGCGTCGGCCGACAGTACCTTCACCAGATCGCGATACTCGAAGTTCGGATCCTGCATGATCTCGAGAAACCGCAGCACGACCTGCGGAATGGACGGAACAGCAGCGGACTTCTTGATCGTTTCCAGTACGCTTGCCTTCATCGAACGGCTCTCCCAGTCAGCGCAACCGTCGGGTCGTCCTGTACCCGTTCTGCCACGCGGAGTTCGGACAAAACTCAGGTATCAAGCGGCGCGTACACGCCGCTTGCCCGGTACATCGGACAGCGGCGTACGTTATATTAGGACATCTATCGTCCGGAGAGGACACAAGCGTCCCCGAGCAGGAACGATGTCGCTGACACGCCTCTCGCCCAGAGCCACCCGATATTGCCCTGCCTCTCGCTGCATTGGTATAAGATCCCGTTGACGCACCGTACGTACAAAAGGTAAGATGACGCTGTCGCTGGGTGTGCTCGCGCGAGGCGGGCTGAGAACAGAGCCTTTGAACCTGATCAGGGCTGGACCGCGGGTGGTGGTCTGACCACGCCCGAGGGAAACCTGCGTAGGGAAGTGACGGCCTCGCCGGCTCCAGTTGCTTACCGGGCCGCGTGATCCACTGCGGGTGGACCACTTCGCAGCGTTTTCACCCAAGACCAAAGGGGGAGCCGACCATGACGCCTCAGAACACGAGGGCAACAACTCAGGCGAATGCCGCGACGAAACCGTTCCCGTCGTCGCGGAAGACCTATGTCCAGGGCACGCTGCATCCTGGCATTCGTGTGCCCATGCGCGAGATCACGTTGACACCAACCCTGGTTGGAAAGGACGATGTTGACGGTGGGCGTACGATTGCGAATCCCAGCGTGACGGTCTATGACACATCAGGGCCCTACACCGATCCGGATGTAATGATCAACCTGCGTAAAGGGCTTGAACCGCAACGGCTGGAATGGACCCTTTCGCGCGGTGACGTGGAGAGTTATTTCGGACGCAAGGTTGAGCCGGCAGACGATGGTTATCGGACACCACAAGCTGATTCCGGTGTGGAACGTTTTCCCGAGGCATCTCGCCGGCCGCCGCTTCGGGCGAAAACCGGGCGTAATGCCACGCAGTTGCATTACGCCCGCAAGGGGGTCATTACACCGGAGATGGAGTACGTTGCGATCCGTGAGAATCAACGGAACGAAGAACTGGCGGAGTACATCAAGAACCAGCATCCGGGAGAGAGCTTCGGGGCGTCAATCGCGCGAGAGATCACGCCGGAGTTCGTCCGCAGCGAGGTTGCCCGAGGCCGGGCGATTATACCCGCCAACATCAATCACCCCGAAACCGAGCCGATGATCATCGGGCGCAACTTCCTCGTGAAGATCAATGCGAACCTCGGCAACTCCGCCGTTTCCTCGTCCATCGAGGAAGAGGTGGACAAGATGATCTGGGCAATCCGCTGGGGTGCGGATACGGTCATGGACCTTTCAACGGGCAGTAATATCCACGAGACGCGGGAGTGGATACTGCGCAACTCACCGGTACCCGTCGGGACCGTGCCTATTTATCAGGCGCTTGAGAAAGTGGACGGCACGCCCGAGGAGCTGACGTGGGACATTTTCCGCGACACGCTGATCGAACAGGCGGAGCAAGGCGTCGACTATTTCACGATCCACGCCGGCGTGCTGCTGCGCTACATCCCGCTGACTGCCAGGCGTGTGTCAGGGATCGTGTCGCGCGGTGGCTCGATCCTGGCCAAGTGGTGTCTGGCCCATCATCAGGAAAACTTCCTCTACACGCACTTCGAGGAAATGTGCGAGATCATGAGGACGTATGACATCGGATTTTCGCTGGGTGACGGGCTTCGCCCGGGGTCGATCGCCGATGCCAACGATCAGGCACAGTTCGCCGAACTCAAAACCCTCGGAGAACTGACCCGGATCGCCTGGAAGCACGACGTTCAGGTCATGATCGAAGGACCGGGGCACATCCCCATGCACATGATCAAGGAAAACGTGGACAGACAGCTCGAGCTGTGCGCCGAGGCGCCGTTCTACACGCTCGGTCCGCTCACGACCGATATTTCCCCTGGTTACGACCATATTACGAGTGCGATCGGGTCGGCCATGATCGGCTGGTACGGAACGGCCATGCTTTGTTACGTGACACCGAAGGAACACCTGGGCCTACCGAACCGTGAGGACGTCAGGGAAGGCGTGATTGCCCACAAGATCGCCGCGCACGCGGCTGACCTCGCCAAGGGGCATCCCGGTGCGCAGCTTCGAGATGACGTGTTGTCCAAAGCCCGGTTCGAGTTCCGGTGGGAGGATCAATTCAACCTCTCACTCGATCCGGACAAGGCCCACGAATATCACGACCAGACCATGCCGCAAGAAGGCGCCAAGACCGCGCACTTCTGCTCGATGTGCGGCCCGCAGTTCTGCTCGATGAGGATCACCCAGGACGTGCGCGACTACGCAGCGAAACACGGCCTCTCCGAAACCGAGGCGATCCAGCTCGGGATGGAAGAAAAGGCCAGGGAATTCAAGGAATCCGGCGGGGAAATCTATCAGGAGGTGTGATCCACCCACAGAAACGGGTGGTCCAGTAGCGTGTTTCACAGGTTCCGTGACTATATGAGCCGCATGCTTTAGCTTGCGCAGAGCAACGGCGGGTGCCACTGGCGGCTTGTCCGCCAGTGTCTTCGATCCTCTCTCGCTCGGAGGGGTGTAGGGGTGCCCCATCCTTTTCGGAGAAAAGGGCGGGGGACGGATTTGGTCAGGGCGCCTGGTGCGAGGAATCTGGCGGCTGGTGCGAGAATCCCTTCTCGCAGGAAGATTAAGCCGAGAAAGGAATCTCGTACCAACGGTCAAGAAGCATGCCTAGCTCATGGCGGCGCTGCGTTTGGCCATGCCACACACCCACCCACTCATTGTTGACGGAGCACTATCGCCCATACCTCGCGGAGAATTCGGAATCGGTCAGAAACGCAGGGTGAGGGTAGTCCATCAATACGCTACGATGTCACGCTCTTGAGCGGGTGCGATGGCGAGAATGGTTGGACAATGTGTGAGAGGGTGTGGCCATATTTTGTGGCATTGTGTCATCGTATCGTCCTCCTGAGATTGTAGCGGCCTGCGTCCTCGCAGGCCGTTTCCCCGGCAAGCGTTATTACGCACGACGGCCGGCGGGGACGCCGGCCGCTACGGAAAGACACGAATTATTCGTATGTACCACAGAGGATGGCCACACCCTGTGTGAGAGGATCCACAGCCATGAAGATGTCAATCTTCGACATGGAGCGGATGCAGTCCACGTGGGAAAACGTGGTTGACATCGACCTGGCAGAGTTCGCCCTTTTCCAAAAGCTGTTTACAGGCCCGCGCTAGATCATTCGTCGGGTCTGCGAATCCGACTTACGGCTACGGCTCGATACGCAAAAAGGGGAAATGCGTTAGGCTCCAAGGACGTCGCGTAGGATCGTGATTGCGTGCTCGATGTCCTCGCGGGATACATCCAGGTGCGTCACCGCCCGCAGTCGCTGCGGAGCGAGCGGCAGTATCCACACACCCTTCTCGCGAAGGGCGTCACATACCTCCTTGGCTGTCCCGGCGGCCTGCTCAACATCGAAGTACACGATGTTCGTTTCAACCGTGTTCGGATCGATTAAGACGCCGGGCATCTCCGCCAACGCCTCGGCGAGGCGTTTCGCGTTCGCATGATCCTCGGCGAGACGGTCGATGTTGTGCTCCAGCGCGTACAACGCGCCGGCTGCTATGATCCCCGCCTGCCGCATCCCGCCGCCGAACATCTTGCGGAACCGGTGAGCACGGTGGATCGTCTCAGCCGAGCCCGCAACGGCCGAACCGACCGGTGCCCCAAGCCCCTTGGAAAAACAGATCGAGACCGTGTCGAAGTATTGCGTGTACTCGGTTGGCGAGCGGCCCGTCGCTACGCAGGCGTTCATCAACCTGGCCCCGTCCAGATGCATCTTCAAGCGGAACTCATCGGCCACATCGCGGATCGCCGTGATCCGATCAATCGGCCAGACGCTCCCGCCTCCGCGATTGTGCGTATTCTCCACAACGATAAGGGCCGATTGTGGGAAGTGCGAGTCCGCCGGCCTCAGTGCCGCGCGTACGTCATCGGCATGAAAGAGCCCGCGTTCGCCACCGACCAAACACATCGAGCAACCCGACAGCGCCGCCGGAGCACCCGATTCATAATGGTAGATGTGGCTGTCGGCGTGTGCGATGATCTCGTCACCCGGTTGGGTTTGCGCGCGGATCGCGGTCTCATTAGCCATCGTCCCGGACGCAACGTACATCGCCGCTTCCTTCCCCAAGAGCGAGGCGATCTTCTCCTGGAGCCGATTGACGGTCGGATCGTCGCCAAATACGTCATCGCCGACGGCAGCCTCCGCCATCGCCTTACGCATCTGCGGCGACGGTTTTGTCACCGTGTCACTTCGCAAGTCAACCAAACCGGTGTTGGTCATGCACAGCCCTCATACGAACATGGCTGCGTGAATCGTCATCACGCCGCGGCTCTTCGTTTTGATCGCGTTTCGCACCGAGAGTCTTACCACCTGCAGGTCGGATCGTACGAACCGGCAATCGTACGGTCAACTCGCCCGGGCACGCACGTTTCCGGCGCGGGTGTGGTTGTCCGATCCATCCGCGCCGGCAGATGGGCGCGCCTCGCCAGGGAAACTGCCACCTTACCCGTGTCACCACTGGCTCTTCACCTCGTCTCGTTGTGCCGTCCTAGCCGGCCTGTTAGAATTACGGGTTCTGGCAGTAGGGCCGATTCGCGTTGCTGGGCCAATTCGCGGGATTGCCGTATGCTCCATCCGGCTGCGAACGTAAAGGGCAAAGACCGTCACGTTTCAGACATGCGTGCGCGACAGCCGAAATACGTGCGGGCGAACTCCGGGCGGACGTCGGCATCCGCGTCGGCAGTGGCTCGAGCATGAGCACAATCCCCAGGAACGTCGGGCACGGGTTGGACACGGACGCCTGCCGTACAGGATAGACACTGCGGGCGTTGGTTCGTTTGGAGTGTTCACACCATGGATATTCAGATCGTCCTCGGACTTTCTATCGTCTTTGCTTTGGGCGCAGCCACGCTCGCGCTTTGGCTGATCCACATCACGGGGCGGCACCTGGCGTGGGCCTTGATCGCGGCCGGCATGGCACTGATGGCCGCACGCCACGCCGTCGTGCTTGCTCACTTTACCTACGGAGATAACACGCACGGACCAGACATCTCGGGCGAACTGATCGCTTTGGTCACGTCGGCCATCATGGTGATTGGGTTTGCCGTGCTCGTCCCGATGTTCCTTTCCAGCAGGCGTTCCGAGAACGCCTTACGGGATAGCGAGGAGCGCTTCAGGAGCTTCTTTGACGATCTGGGCAACGCCGTGTATCGGGCGGACGCACAAGGCAATATTACATACGCCAACAAGTTCAGCGAAAAACTGACGGGATTGCCGCTGGAGGACATTCTCGGGAAACCCTTTGCGCCTCTGTTTACGTCGGAGAGCCAGCGCGTCGCGGCTGACGTATTCCAGAGAACTCTAGACGGCCAGAGCCCGGAATATGAGCTGACCTTCACCTCGGGAAAAACCTGCCGGTTCAAGAACAGACCGCTGCGAGATGATGACGGACGCATCGTCGGCGTCTTCGGCATCTCTCGGGATATCTCTGAGCGCAAGCAGGCGGAGAAGCACCTGCGGCTTCTTTCGGCCGCCGTCGACCAGACCAGCGAAGGCATCGCCGTGACTGACCTGGGAGGTAATTTACAGTACGCCAATCATGCCTTCGCAACCATGCACGGTTACCCGCACGAGGAACTTGTCGGCAAGCATCTCTCCACTTTCCATAGCCCCGAGCAAATGCAGGCCATGGAGGTGTCGATAACACAGGTGAAACAGAGAGGCGTCTTTCACGGTGAGATTCAGCATATTCGGGACGACGGCACGTCTTTCACCACATCAATGCACAACTCGCTGCTCACGGATGAAGCCGGCAACCCGGTTGGCATGATCGCCACGCTCCGCGACATCACTGAACGCAAACGGGATGAGCAGGAGCTGCTCGAGACAAAACAGCGTCTTCAACACCTACTCACGTCGAGTCCTTCCGTGATCTTCAGTTGTGGGTTGGGGCCGGACTATCCGACGACGTTCATCGGCGAGAATGTCGTGAAACAACTGGGGTACGAACCGCGGGCCTTTTACGAAGACACATTCTTTTGGACGAAACGGATCCACCCGGAGGACGCGGATCGTGTTCTCGGTGAGTTCTCGCGTGCCGAACGAGGCGACCATGTCTCCTATGAATATCGCCTTCGCCACAACAAGGGACACTATGTCTGGATACATAATGAAGTGGCGCCGCTGAGGAACAAGGATGGGAGTATCTACGGTGTTGTCGGCAGTTGGTTCGACATCACCGATTGCAAGCGAGTGGAAGAGGCTTTGCGGAAAACTCGCGACGATCTCGAGCGACGCGTCGAGGAGCGCACCGCGGCCCTTACGGATGCCAACGAGCGACTTCGGCGTGAGATCACCGAACGAGAGCGGGCCGAGGAGGCACTGCGGGAGAGCGAAGAGAAATTCCGTTCACTGGTCGAGGCAACCAGTGACTGGGTATGGGAGGTGGATCGGGACGGTCGCTACACCTACGCGAGCCCGAAAGTCAGAGACCTGTTGGGATACGAGCCGGAGGAGGTCATCGGCAAGACGCCGTTCGACTTTATGCCTCCCGACGAAGCACAACGAACAGCCGGATTGTTCGGGGATAGGGTTGAATTGCGGGAACCTTTTTCAGGCTTGGAAAACATCAACCTTCACAGGGATGGGCGAGAAGTCGTGCTCGAGTCAAGTGGCGTGCCCATTCTCGACGCCGACGGGGACCTCCTGGGCTACCGGGGAATCGACCGCGACATCACCAAGCGCAAACGAGCCGAGGAGGACCTGCGGGAAAGCAGAAGCAGATACCACACACTTCTCGAGACTCTGCCGCAGAACATCTTCCACAAGGACAGGAATTCGGTCTACGTCACGGGCAACGAGAACTTCGCTCGGGCGCTGGGTCTGACTCCCGATGGGCTTGCCGGTAAGACCGACTACGACTTCTTTCCGAAGGAGTTGGCGGATAAGTACAGAGCTGACGACAGGCGCGTCATGGAATCCGGAGCGACGGTCGAAGTCGACGAGGAATACATCGAGGACGGGGAGCCAAGGATTGTCCACACGGTGAAGACACCGGTTAGAGACGAGGCGGGGACCAGCACAGGCGTACTGGGTATCTACTGGGACATCACTGAGCGCAAGCGTGTGGACGAAGCGCTGCGAGAGAGTGAGGAGCACCTGCGCACGGTCATCGGCGCCAGCAAGGATGCCATGATCGCCGTGGGTGAGAACGGCATGGTCACCTTGTTCAATCCGGCGGCGGAACGTATGTTCGATCATCCTGCACGTGAGATGCTCGGCCAACCGCTTGACTGCCTGATGCCCGAGGAGTACCGCGAGCGGCACCGCGGGTACATTGAGGGGTACTTCCGGCGCGGCGAACCCGGGGAAGCCATAGGCAAGACGCTTGAATTGCCCGCCATACGGAGCGACGGTCACCGGTTCCCAATCGAACTATCTCTCTCAACGGGCCACCGTGGAGGTCAACGATTCGCCCTGGCGGTCATCCGCGACATCACCGAGCGCGTGCGGGCCAAGGAGGCGCTGGTGACCCGGCTCCGATATGAGGAGGGGCTCGCCGCATGTTCCGAGGCGATTCTCGTCGATACCGATACGGAAGAAGCGCTCACCGACTCCCTGCATCACCTCTTGCGAGCCTCCAATGTCAGTCGAGTCTACATCTTCGAGAACTTTCAGGATCCGACCGACGGATTGTGCATGAGGCAAAGATACGAGGCCTGTGCGACGGGCGTCGGGCCCGAGATCGGCAACCCGCTTCTGCAGCGACTTCCTTACAAACATGGATTCGCGCGGTGGCGGGAAAAGCTGCCAAGAGGCGAGCCGGTCGGCGGCGTGGTCAAGGACTTTGCGGAGAGCGAACGTAAGGTTCTGGAGCCTCAGGACATTCTTTCCATTCTCGTCCTGCCCATTTTCTCCGGAGGAGACTGGTACGGTTTCATCGGGTTCGATGACACGCGGATGCCGCGAACATGGACCGAGGAAGACGTCCGCTTGCTTCAAACCGCTGCAGAGATGATCGGGGCTTTCATCGCCCGCGGACGCGCGGAGGCAAAGTTGCGGCAGGCCAAGGAGGCGGCCGAAGCCGCCAGCCGTGCCAAGAGCGTCTTTTTAGCAAACATGAGCCACGAGATTCGCACGCCGATCACGGCTGTGCTCGCCTCCGCGGAGTTCCTGGCAGCACAGGATTCCAACAGACCGCATGAATTCGACCACCTGGACGTGATCTTCAGAAACGGGAGGCACTTGCTCGCCTTGATTGACGACCTGCTGGATCTGTCCCGGACGGAAGCGGGCAAGCTAGAAGTGCGACGCGAGTCATGTCATATACCCGATATCATCGCTGACGTCCGGGCAACGACGGAGTTGTTGCACCAGCGAGAGGGTGTTGACTTCCGGATTCTCTACGAGACGGCCATCCCCACGCAAATTCACACCGATCCCACCAGACTCAAACAGGCGGTGATCAACCTGATCAGCAACGCCTTGAAATTCACCGAGAAGGGCCACGTCCGGGTTCGTGTGGCTGTGCGTCGTGACGGCCCCGAACCTAGGCTGTCCATCGCCGTGGAGGATACCGGTGTGGGCGTCCCCGCGGATAAGATCGACCGTATCTTCCAGACGTTCGCCCAGATCGAGCCCGGCCCATCCGGCATCTTCGGAGGTGTGGGGCTGGGATTGCCGCTGGCCAAGTGGATTGCCGAACAGCTTGGCGGCACGGTCGAAGTTGACAGTGTGGAAGACCACGGCAGCACCTTCACTCTCCGCATCGCCATCGGCCCGCTCGACGGCGCGGAGTGGATCAGGCCGGATGACATCTTGATTGCCCCCCGGCTACGTATTCCCGTTCGTGTTAAGCGGGGCGAACACCGGTTGCGGGGTCACGTTCTTCTTGCGGAGGACTTCTCCGACACACGCAAGCTGATCGAAGAGATCCTGACGGAATGCGGAGTCACGGTCACTACGGTGGACAACGGTGAGGACGCCGTTGAGGCGGCGTTGGCGCAAGCGTTTGACGTAATCCTCATGGATATTCGTATGCCGCGTATGGACGGTCTGGCCGCTACCATCGAGCTTCGACGCCGCGGATGCCTGACTCCGATCATCGCCCTGACAGCCTTGACCACAGGGAGCGATCGGGAGCGAATCCTGGACAGCGGCTTCGATGACATATGGAAAAAGCCGATCACACTTGACCGCCTCGTGGAGGACGTAACCGCCTACCTCCACGCGCCGCCCGATGAGACGGCCTCCGTCGATCGAGCCGAATCCGCCCGCTCGCTCGTGACCACGGAGAACCCTCGTCTGGCAGCCGTCCGCGAGGAGTTCGTCCGAAACCTTCCCTCGCGCCTGGACCGCATCAGGGCCGCGATCAGCAGTGGGGATATGCGCGGAGCCCGCGAGGCGCTGCACCAGCTCGTCGGTGCCGGCGGCACACATGGGTTCATGCCAATCTCGCACGAGGCTGCCCGGTTGCTCGATCTCGCCAAAGCCGGAGCACTCGCCGAACGCTTGGATGAGCTGCATACCTTGGACAAACTGGTGGCCCAGGCCCTTACAACTGTTCGCGAGCAGGGCGGCACCGGGCCTCAGACGCCGTCTCGTCCGGCTTCGTCGACCGGCCCAGTGTAGTCGATTGCCACCGATCGGCAGTAGAACCAAGCCGTGCCGTACGGGATTAGGGCCGTTCGCCCGCTCCGTCGCAGGGTTCCGGCCCGCGTCTTTACCGGCTGGAAGGCGGTGCCACACGAGAAAGACACTCCTTTTCAACAGGTGGCCATCCCAACCTGTGCAGATGACTCAGGTTGTTTTCCGGGTTGACGTGACATTTCGCTCGGGGATACTAGGGGAGGGTAAGCGCCGAGAGCGGACCGGACATGCCGCCGTCCGCGCAACCCTGGATGCTGCCGGACGATTGCCCCTAAGGGCTTCAGTGAAAGGAGGCGAGGTGATTGCCAAGTGTCGCTTAATCCGCAGGCGCATATCCTGCAGTGCCCGCAGGTGGATAGTACTGGGCTGTGGCCTGTGGCTCGGGCTGGGAAGCTGCGATTCACTGAATCCGGCGTTCGTGGGCGTGTTGGATCCGGACGGCACGGGAATGTTCGCCACGATGGACAATGCGCGGGGTCACGTCGTGATTGCGTTCGTGAATAACACGCAGGTGGACGAACGGCTTGTGGCGTTCATGGAGGCTGACGGCAGTCTGAACTTGACGCCTGCCGAGAAGCAGGCGTTGAAGCCTCGGATGCGACTTCGCGTACAGGTCACGTTCACGGACGGCTCGGCTCAGACCATCGAGTTCATCGACGGCAGCCGTAATCTCGTCGACAGGTCCTTCGATGCCGAGGCCCTGCCCGACCTCAATCAGAACGATCTGAGCAACGCTGTTGTCGTATGCGATGTGGCGTCCGTGCTGATCGAGCCGGGCACGGACATCGAGGTCTTCATACCGGTTCCGTTGGAGCAGTATGGACAGGAAGAGGTCTTCGATGCGGAGGGCAACCCCGTAACGCGCTATACGCTGCGCGGGGAAGAATCCCCGAGGTTTCGAAGGCTGGAGATCGATGAGGCCGATGAGGACGGAAATGTGACCGTGCAACACAACATCGGTCGGCGCGATGCGCCAAGCCCGGCGATGAATCCGCTGTGCGGGTCCGTGGTTGCCATTGTGGTCGATGGCGTACTCGCGGTTCCGTTTTTGGATGAAGCGTCCTCCCGTCCAAGTTACAATCTGGATGATAATGCCACCGTCTCCAGAATCGGCGGACGCTATGAGTTCCGCGTGACGGTGCAGTAGGGGCAAGCCAACGGCGGACGAAGCAGGCCGCGCTCACTGGAGAAATCGAATCGTGCAAACGGGTGCATTACCGAAGATGATCCTGGCCATGGTGATCGGTCTGGGTGTCTCAGCGACCGGTTGCGGCAATCTGGGGCTTTTCAATCCGGCCTTTGTCAACACGTTGACCGGAGGCATTGTGCCGGTGACGCCCGGTCCCGGTGCCGCGTTCGTCTTCGTCCGGTGTGTGAATGAGACGGATCAGCCCGTTGAGTTCATTGTGACAATTGAACGAGAGGTCCTGGTCGTCGACGAGTTCGGCAACTACGAGCTTGACGATGATGGACAGTTCATCACGCGTCCCGAACGGGAGACGGTGCGTCTGACGACCCTCGCGGAGGGTAACGCAGGCGAACTCGGGGTGTTGTTCTCCTGTCGGGAATCCCCGGTTACACTCGTCGGCCTTGGTGAGAAACTGCTTCCCACGGATGCGGCAATCTTCGTTGGCGGAGGAGGTGTAGCTGGCGCGGAGGGGTTCGGCGTGCCCGCCGGCAATCTGTATCCCCTCCAACTTGCGGTCGGCAACTTCAACTGCGGCGATACGATCATATTCCGGGCGTTCCGGATGACCGGCATGGCAGGCGGCGTCGCGCTGCAATCGTTCTTGCTACCCGGTTCGGAGCAATGGTCAATCTTCCAGGGCCCCAACACGTTCGTGAATCTGGAGCAGTACCTTGAATCCCAGGTTCGCTCGAGCGAACCGTAGCCGGCAGCGGATCCAGGGAAGGGGATGTGAATCCAACAGAAGTGGTTTTTCCCGCTGGTTCCACTCCGAAGGGAGCACGATTTGGACCCTAATCGACACCATCCGGTTACCGCCACTAGGCGCAGGAAGTTGGCTATGACCTTGGCGGCTGCGCTGGCTGGCGGATCGCTGCTGAGCACATGTGAGACGCGTCTTAAGGACGCCGTCGTCGGCGGTACGAAGAACTACTTCTTTTCGCTCCTGAGCCCGACCAGTATCGTCGATCTCTTCTCCGCCGACGACACCGACGACGCGGAAGAGTAGGCGGGAACTGCGCATGGTGCTTGGCGCTTGCCGGACCGCGCTTGTGTGTGCCTGCGGAGTGCGAGCCGTACCTTTGCCCGATCAGGTGCGACCGATGTTAAGAGGCGGCGCGAAACCGATGTTTGTCTAAGCACGGGTCTTATCTAGACGGATCGGCAGCGCGGCATTTACCGTCCGCACGTCACCCAACACGAGGAGAACATGAAATGAAAAGAGTGGAGCTTGCCCGGCGTGTTCGTGAGGCGGCATACCTCGAAGGTGAGTTCACGCTTCGATCAGGCCGCAAGAGCAACTACTACCTCGACAAGTATCTGTTCGAAACGCAGCCTGACATCCTGCGGGCGCTCGGTGAGATGTTCGCGACCCACGTGGCTGATTCCACCACGTTGATCGCCGGAGCGGAACTCGGCGGCGTCGCGCTTGCGGCGGCCACGTCTATGGCTTCTGGCAAGCCGTTCGTCATCATCCGTAATACGAAGAAGGACTACGGCACCGCGAAGCCGTATGAAGGCAAGTTGTCCGACGCCGACTCCGTCCTGTTCGTCGAAGACATCGCCACGACCGGTGGCCAGGTCCTCGAAGCCGCCAAGCTGATCACCGGCCTCGGCGCCAAGGTCGAACGCATCATAGCAGTCATCGACCGCCAGGAGGGAGCCCGCGAAAACGTCGAAGGCGCCGGCTTTGTCTTCGAGTCGTTGTTCAATAAAGCGGACCTCGGTATAAAAAGCTGAGGAAACGTCAAAACGTCGAAATGGTAAGAACGTATTTCAGCAGGCTGCCTGAAATGCTGGAAACTACTGTATAGAGCATTTTTCGATTCCATGTAGCGGTTTCGCGTTTTTGGAAGAAACACTTGCCTCGGAGATTCCGCGCGGGCTTTGAGCCCGCGGCTCGCGACACAAAAACAGGAATTGCTCTAGCGTTTGCCGATGTTACGCAGGCGTCGGTGCAGAAGAGCGCTGCCGAGGCCGAGCAGGAGAATACTTGTCGGTTCAGGTATGGCGGTGATGTTGTCGATGGCGAGCTCCTGCCCGCCGATCTGGAAGCTCTCGATAAGCCCGGTCAGCGTGATGGCACCGCCGTCAACCGATGCGGTGACGCCGGGGGCCACGTTGACGGGGAGGTCGGTCAGCGGGCCGAGTTCATAAAGCGTGTAGTCATTGACGGCGAAGTTATCCGCTCCACCGAACTCCTGATACTCCAGCGTCACGATGGTGACATTAAAGCCGACGCCGGCGAAGTCGAACCGCGCGCCGATGTTGTCGAGTGACAGTGGTGTGGTCGGAAAGAACCCGTCATGCAGGCCGCCAACCTCGGCCTTGATGAATCCCGTAAACGTGCCGAGGAAAAACTCCTCGACGGTCATGGCAATGCCGTCCCGGGTGAGCACGACCTCGCCCGGAGTGTGGCCGAAGGCCTGGCCGAACGCCGTACCGCTCGCGATGGATTCGAAGTCCATCGTCGTTGCGAAGCTCTCAGATCCCGCGAAACCCGCGATCGCCGTCAGCAGCCATGCCACGATACGGGGGTGTTTCATCGAACTTCCTCCCTCCTAGTTACTCTGCTCCCACCCTGCTGGGACGCGCCGGAGACCCGGGCGAAGTACACTTGATAGCAAGCCCATCCGGGCGGTCGGACAGGTTGTACAGATAGCTCCCGTATAAGGATACCTGCAATGGGTCTCCGTTTCAACACGTTGCCAGCCGTGATCGGCAGCGATTGGAGCGAAAACCTGTACCCGTAGCTTTGCCGAGGGAGCTGCCTGGAGAATTCGGAATGTTATTGAGACGTGAATTCGGATCCGTCAACAAGAGGCCGAAAAGACTGTCCCGCATTCGTCAAGGTTCCGCTTTCCTCTCTCTTTCGCCCAGGTCGGTGGCCGCTCACAACCGGGACACGCAAACACGACAGCTACGGTTATCGGATGATGCAATCGCGCCGGACACCCGAAACGCGCCTGGATGGCTGTCTTGATCGCAGCCCCATTTTCGGACGTTGGCGCTTTCTTGAACGGTACGCGGGCGGCGTAAACATGGTGCAGGTGGCGAAGGTGGGCTTGGGGCGGGTGACGATGGAGAAGAGCGCCGATTTGCGTTGCCGCGTCATGTTCGGACCCCAAGGGTGCTATGGCGCCCTTCGGCAGGGGCCGTCCGGCGGGTCGCTGTGGGGCTGGAAGTCGCTTTGCGGGCTTGCCTTTGGGGTATCAGGCCCATAGCCTTAGAGAGTGGTACTCACTTGCGGTGGAGCCGGCTGGTTGTGTGCAGACGGCGCGCGCCTGGTGTGGGTCCGATAGATTTTTCCAAAAACCTGTTGTGTTTCGGGGGTGAATGGGGTACATTCACGGAAGGTTAAAGGGATAAGATGCCGTCCGCGGCAACCTGATGTTGTTTCCTTTCTGGGGCGATTGGGGGTACCAAGTATTGCTCTGGCGTTGGGACCGGTCGGCATGCGATGGTCGAAGCGCATCGACGGCGCGGGTGTGCACACCGGTGCGCGGGCTTCTACAAGGGGTAACAAGATGCTAACGAGATGGCTGGAATGGAAGTCTGGCACAAAGGCGATGCTGGATTGCTGTAGTGGGCGTGGGGGCGCCGCGGTAATTCTCGGATTGCTGTTGGCTTTCCCGTTATCGGCGCGTGCCCAGCAATGCTACAGCCTTCATGATCCTGTCTGCGATGACACCAATCCGTGCACGGAAGATATCTGCTTCATGGGATTCCCACCCTATTACTGCGTGCACAGCTCCAACTGCTCGGACGATCAGTTCTGCAACGGGGTGGAGGTGTGTTGCACGACATCCGGCGGGTGTGGTAGCGTTCAGTGGGGGCAATGTGTGCCTGGGGAGGACATTCCATGTCCGCCGGGACAGTATTGCAGCGAAAATCTTGACGATTGCGTCTTCTGCGAGTTTCACAGTCAGTGCGACGACGACAATCCGTGCACCGAAGACACGTGCGATATGAGCATCGGCTGCCAATATGACGAAATCACCGTTTCGTGCAGCGACGACAACCTGTGCACGACCAGCGACGCCTGTAGAGACGTTTGCGAGGGCGGCGACCACGACGGCGAGCTTTGCGTAGGGGACGGTGACTGCTTCGGCGCCATTCCCGGAGAATGCTCGGGGTGGGCATGCGCGGGATACCCGAGGGATTGCAACGAGGAGGCTCCCGAGTGTTACACGGGCACATGCGATCCGTACACGGGTGACTGCAACTTCTCGCAGCAGAGCGACGACACGCCCTGCAACGACAACAACCTGTGCACACCTGTTGACAAGTGCCAAGATGGTGTCTGTGTCGGCGGGCCGGTAAACGGCTGCGTGCAGATGGAGCTTCGGGGACCGTCCGGCGGGACGTACAGCGTGGGCGACGTCATCGACTTCGAGCTGTTCGCCTGGTCCGACGGATGTCCGCCAAGCGAAGTCTGTGGAGGCTCAATTCAGGCGGTGTCGGGCATTGAAGTCGCTCTTAGCTGGGATCCCGGCATTCTGGAGCTTGCGGACCCACAGGAGATTGGCGAGCCGAATCCGGAGGACCCTTGCGACGATCCGGACTCGTGCAACTACGATTGCGGTTTCCCAGGGCAGCAGTACAACTGGGGCAGTTCGCTGTTCCCCAACGATTGCGACATGGGCGACGGGCTCAACGCGCCATGCGAGGGGATTCCGGGGAATGACGGCAACGCGAAGTATCTTGCCTTCATGCATCTGCAATGCGACGGAAGCCCAGCCCTTCCCGCCTGTGTGCAAGGGTTTGATTCGGGTGGATTCAAGGTAACCACGTTCAAGTTCAAGGCGATCAGCCCCACGAAGGGCGTTTCCGGTCCGACGGCGGTTGTCATGGAAGACTGCATCTCCCAGACCAAGACGTTCGTTGCCAGCGGGTCAACGACCGGAGACAACGTGACCGGGGATCTCGGTGACCCGGCTGAGATCGAGATCGCGTGCGTCGAGGGGAGTGATTGCCCGCTTGACATCTGTGAGGACGGCGTCTGTTTGTCCTGCCCGCCGCCGACGATCGTAACGGAGGGGCCGCGGTATTTCGGCGTCACGCCGCAGGAAGGCCCACTGGAAGTCGCCATTCGTATCACCGGCGTTGATCCGGACGTATCGTGTGTCTCCGGGTATGTGCAGGCTGATGGCAAGCTGGGGACGCTCGGCGATCCGGTTTACTTGCCGCCGGGTGCCGGAGGATGGGGTACGGCTCACGTGCGGGGTGCGGATCTGATGAGCGGAATGACCTACGCGGCTCAGGCCGATTGCGATCCGCAACACCCCGGCGTCAGCCTCTCCGAGCCGGTGAGCGACAAGCTGTGGAGGTGGGGTGATGTGGACGACAACGGCGTCGTGGAGATCCTCGATGCAGTCCGGATTCTCGACGGGTTCCGCGGCATGTTCCACACGATCCCGTGTGACATTGATCAGGATTGCATTGATCGGCCCGTGCCGCCGTACTTTACCTGCGACCTGGACGTTCACAAGTGTCGTTGGATTTACCTGGAGAACGTGGACATTTACGGGTCTGCGACGTGCACGCCGAACAGAGTGATCGAAATCGTTGATGTTACGTTGTGCTTGGACGCGTTCCGTGGATACGCCGACCCATGTGCTGTGTCGTGTCCGTAGAACCTGCTCTTCGGGGCCGCCGTATGCCGTGGTGGTCTCGACTAAGGTTGGGGATAGTCGCAAAGGGGTATTGAGTTTGGACGCGACTATCCGCTAAAGGAAGGAAGCTTCATGAGAACATTGGTAATCAGGGGGGTTTGTATTGCCGGTGTCGTCTGTGCTGCGGTCTCCGCCCAGGCAGCGGAATTGAGCCTGGTCGTTGCAGAAGGTTCAACGACGATCATGCCGGGAGGAGGTTCGCTCGGCGAGATCACGATTGACGTCTTTGTGGATGACATCACCGAGCCCGACGCATTGCGTTCCTATCAGGTCACGCTAGAGGTGATCCCGCTGGCGGGATCTACGGGTTCGGTCACATTGGTCGACCCGGTCACGTTGTGGCCCGACAATGAAAGCATCTTCATCGATACGACTCGGACCGACTGGGTCTTTCACGGAGTTTCGGGGGTATTTGAAGGTACCAACCCCGCTACCATGCAAATCGCGGCGGCTTTGATCTCCACCACGGTCCAGGTCACGGAGCCGAAGTATGTCGGGACGTACGTCTTCCACGCGTCGTCCAACGCTTCCGGTGATTTTCAAATCAAGATCGTGGTGGCGGACTCTTGCACCGACGATGTGCAGCCAACGCAGTTGCGGGATGAGTACCTGTTGATTTGCCCCTTCAATGTCAGCCCGGCCGACGGGATTACGGTGACCGTTGTCGACATGGTGCTCAACGACAACTGTATCAACAGCGTACCGATCACCGACGGTGTTACGCTCTTCACCACGGAAAACGCCGACACCGACGGTCCGTCTCACCCGGGCAGCGGTTGTGACCAGGCCGGCACGGACACGGTAAGCAACGATATCTGGTATGACTATACGGCTACGTGCTCCGGTGTTCTGACGGCAAGCACGTGCGGAACCGCTGATTTCGACACGAGAGTGGCGATCTACAGCACGTGCATCTGCCCGGTCACGGATTCCGACTTGCTGGTCTGCAACGACAATGACTTCTATTGTGCAGGCCTTACGTCTAAGGCCGTTGCGACGGGCATCTCCGAGGGGGCCTGCTACAAGATCCGCGTGGGCGCCACCGGCAACCTGACGGGATCGGGCAACCTGACAATCACATGCGCGCCCGATCAATGCGCGGATGCGAAACAGGTGAGCGTTTCATCGAGCACGCCGGGTTCCACCGAGAACACGGCCGTCAACGATGTCACCGGGCTGGATTGCGGAGAGGGCACCGTGGACTCGCCCGGCGTCTGGTATTCCGTCACGGGTACGGGTGACCTGCTGACGGCTTCGTTGTCCAACGCTTCGCATGACACACGCTTGACCGTCTACGAGGGCGGCTGCTCGTTCCTGTCATGTGTGGGTGACGCCGACAACGTTGGCGGTAGCGGCGAGTCGGTGCGTTGGTGTTCGGCATTCGGCGTGCCGTATTTGATTCTCGTTCACGCCTCGGGCGGCGCGACCGGCACGTTCACTCTGAACATGACGGACACAAGCTGCGACGACTTCAACGCATGCACCCAAGATTCGTGTGTCGACGGCGCCTGTGTCAACACGATCAACTACGATAATATAACCTATTGCTGTGCACCGTCGACAGGCAACCTGACCGTCATTGACGACGACAACCCGTGCACGGATGACATCTGCCACTCCAACGGCTCGGTGACCCACCCGCCCGTTCTCGATGGGCCCAACGCCGAATGTGGCGACTCACTCATTTGCACGATTGACGAATGCATCAACGGCGCGTGCGTGAACACGGACATTAACACAATCCACTGCACGAGCGATGGTGACTGTCCCGGAGATTACACCTGCGGCGACGAAGTGCCTGGCTTTTGTTACTGTGATTCCGGGCCCGTGCTCGAACTGATCCCCGATCCGGGGACGTTGCCCGTGGAGGGGTGCTTCAGTGCCGGCGAGACGTTTGACGTTCGCGTCGAGATGGGGATTGCGGATGTGCCGATCGTCGGAGTGCAGTTCTTCCTCGAGTACGACGCGTCTACGCTTACGTTTTTGAGCATTGATCCCGGCGGACTGGTGAATCCGTTTTCTCCCTTTACGATGGAATTCAACGAGATGGTCGACCCCGGTCTCGGGACCATTAACTATATGGTCGGTGTCGACTTCGGCAGCTCAACGATGGGATTGACGACCGTTGCGGTCATCACATTTCAGACGTTCTCCGAGTGTGATGCGTTCCTGCGGTATCGCCCGGCCGGGCCGAACAACGTACCGAACCGGTTCACGGATGTAGACGGTAACGAGGTCCTGCCGAACCTCGTTGACATGATGCCGATCCGGATCAATGGGAGTCCGCCGACGCTGGGGACATGCCCGGCCGACATAACAGTACCGCCGGCTCCCGGCGTATTGACTGCCGTTGTTACGTGGGCCAACCCTTCGGCGACGGATAGCTGCGATGGCGCAGCCGTGCCCGTGACCTGCGACCCGTCGAGCGGATCGACCTTTAATCCCGGGACGGCGATGGTCACATGCACCGCAACGAATTCATGCGGTATACAGGATACGTGCACATTTGATGTCCACGTTGAGCCTCAGGTTGTAACGGTGGATGTGGAGCTCGGGTCCGTTGCTCCCGGCCCGTTCAACCGCTGCATCACGTTTGACGTTTGGGACTGTGACGGTCCGCCCGCCGCGCAACATGCCACCGTTGCACAAACGCTGACATTCACGAATGGTCTGTCGTTTGGGGTGGATGTGATGATTCCCGGCGGCGTGTGGGAGTGCATCACCGCGCGGGACGAACTTCACACGTTGCGGAGCACGGCTCCCGATTTCTCGACGATCGACGGTATTTATTACACGGCGACGTTTGTGGGCAATCCCGCGACCGGCGGGCACCGGCTGGTAGGCGGCAATCTTAACGACGATGAGTACATCGATATTCTGGATTTCGGGATTCTGTCGTCGCAGCACATGACACTGGCGAATCCGGATACGCCGTGCGGGACACCGCCTCTCGACGCGAATATTAATGGCGACAATCAGGTCAACCTGCTTGATCTGGTGATCTTCGTCGGCAACAGTTTGCAGGCGAGCGAGCTGGACTGCTGCGGAGCGGGCAGCACGGCGGCTGCCTCGGGTCCCATCGAGGCGATCTCGATCCGGGATCTGCGGCGCATGGGCCTCGGGCATCTCGTCGCCGCCGATATCAACCAGGATGGCATCCTGGATATGGACGACGCGTTGGCGTTGCTGAATGGGGCCGTGCCGTCTGACCACGATGGGGTCCGTGGTGACCGCGGTAAGTCCGAGCGCCGACGCGCTCCAAGGCGATAGGAAGTCCTTGGGCGGCCATGGAGGGAGGTGGCCACACGACAGATGCGCTGGGATTGGTTGGCTACGCCGTCGGGCGTGGCAGCGATTGATGAGACGCACACACGGGGGAATGAACGTTGCGATCAGCCATGCCGGTTGGATGCTGCGAATGTCGGCATGGCATAGGCTCGACGAGAAGGGGGGAAAGAGGCCAGACCGGGCGGTGCGGGTGTCCTCGAGGGATCATGCTCTTCGTGCCCGGCACCAAGATTCCTGTTTGTTCGGTCAATCTCCCCACTTCCGGCTGAGCGTTTCCGGCAAAGCCGCTGGCCCGGTGGCGACGCGCTGGTGTTCATGCACGTAGAGGTGTTTGTCTGGGGGACGATGCCGATCATCACTCCCCGCGGCATGTCCAATAAGGGGTGGACAGCAATGCACTTGGAAGGATCCGCCGAGGGAGATTGGATTTTGCCGAACCGAATGGTCAGTATCGGACACCGGAATATGCCCCGGGCGTTACGGACGAGGGTTATGGGTCCAAGTGGGTTGGATTAATGTAAGGGTAAATGGACACGGGAACGGATTGAATTATCTGTCTCGACATGATATATTCGCGGTTACCTTGATCTGGGCGGAACGCGTAGGGATTGGGCTATTCATGCAACCGCCCGTGGGGTGAAGTGCTTGATAATACGGTCTGGAGAATTGCTCATCGGTCGAGCCGGCACCGTAATGGCGGCAAAGTCCTGACTGGTGATACCGTCTTACGAACACGGATCCCGGAAACTGGTTTTGCTAAGGAGATATGATTTAGGGTGGCGGTTGGATCGAGGTTGTGAGATTTGATTGCACACTCCGTATGGGGTACGCGATGGGGTACGCGGAAGATTTGACCGGACTGACGGCGGGCCGATGACTTCGGGCCTGACGCGTGGCAAGGCTTCCGGCGGTGGCTTGATTGGGTAAGACTCCCGGTGATGTGCAGACGAGGATGGGAAAGCGGCATCCCGTCGTGTGGTGAGTTCGGATTGGCCGCGTGTGGTCCGATGATCGGCAACGCTGCCTTTGGGACCGGCGTTCGGCCGGGTGTTCGAACGCATGGTCGGCTTGGGGAGAGTCTGTCAGGACCATCTCTGAAGGTAGCGTCGACGGGGAACGTCGGGGGGAGCATGCATACCAAAACTAGACGATCCAAGAGCACCTTCGATGATGGTCCTGGAGGGTCTACGTCCGGCTGGGTCGGAGCGGGACCAGTGACACTAGATGGTCTGGAGACAGGCGATTCTTACCGGGCGTGTAGTGTGATCCGGCCAATGGAAAAGTAAGGAATCGGGGACGTCTTTTGACGTTGCCGTTTAGGCAGGAAGGATATTGGGACATGTGGCCTGACCCGTCGAGAAGGTCGGCCTAGAATTCACACAAGGACTACCAGGGGTGACACCTGTGGATTGGATGAGGAGTTATGTTATGAGACGGAAGGAAGTTACTGGTATTGTGCTGATGGCGAGTTTGGTGGCGATCGTCGCGGCGAGGCCGGCGATGGCTGTGGATGATTTGAGCCTCAACGTTGCGGCCGGATCGGAGTGTGTCGAGGCAACCGACACGGTAACGGTAACGCTGGATGTTGCCAACTTGTCGGCGGGCATCAACGGTGTCCAGGTGCGCCTGCACTACGACAACACGTTGCTGACGCTTGTCGACATTGTCCCCACGGACCTGATGCTCACACCACCCGACGAAGGGTGGGTCGAGGTCAGCCAGACGGACACCAATGGGGACGTGGACTGGGCTGCGGTGATCAACGGGAACTCGACAGGGATGGATCATACGATCGCCACGCTGACGTTCACAGCGACCGCGGACGGGACGGCTGGTGTAACGTTCCGCGCTGATGCGGACCCGTTTTACACGAAGCTGACCAAGGCGAGCGACGCCACTACGATCTTTCCAAACAAGATCGATTCGGGCGGCATCTTTATCGGACCTGCGGTCTGCGTGATCACAGCCGACGACCCCGTGTGCGAAGGGTCAACGGGCAACGCGGCCTCGGTTCCGGATGAGGGCGTCGGGTCGACCTATGTCTGGACGGTCACGGGTGGCACCGTAACCAGTGGGTCTGGTACGAACGCAATCACTTATACCGCGACGGACCCGCTGACCGTGACTATCGACGTTACGGTTACCGACCCTAACGGCTGCGTTAGTACATGCCAGAAGATTGTCTCTGTAGACGCCAGGCCAACGGGGAACGCCGGCACCGACGTAGCGGTCTGCGCCGGCGCCGGTGATCCTACGATCGGTGGGGCTCCGACGGCCACGGGTGGTACCTCGCCATACACGTATTTGTGGACCGGAACAGCTGTTCCTTATCTGAGCAGCACGTTTTCCTCGAATCCGACATTTGATGTGTCGCTGGCGGGGGTAGGCTCGTACCAGGCATGCGTGACCGTTACCGACGCCAACTCCTGCGACAGCGTCCAAGACTGCGCCGCGATTACGGTCAATGCTCTTCCAGTCGCCGATGCAGGAAGCGATATAGCGCTTTGCGAGGACGCGGCAGATCCGGCGGTCGGCGGCTCCCCGACGGCATCTGGGGGGACCAGTCCCTACACCTACTTATGGACGGGAACCGGTGCCACATACCTGAGTGATACAGCGGCTGCGAATCCGACATTCGACACCGCAACCGCCGGACCCGGCTCATATCAGGTATGTGTGACGGTTACGGATTCCAACACATGCGTGAGTGCGACGGGCTGCGCAACGGTAACGATATACGATGTTCCGGTGGCGGATGCGGGTGCCGACGTTGCGGTTTGCGAAGACGTAATACCCGATCCGAGTGTCGGTGGAGCACCGACGGCTTCAGGCGGGACCGGCCTCTATTCGTACTCATGGACGGGGGATGGAGCCGTCTATCTGAGCGGCACGACAGTGGCGAACCCGACGTTCGATGTAACAACCGCCGGTCCCGGTTCGTATCAGGCGTGTGTGACGGTTACGGACTCCAATGCGTGTGTCAGCGTGACCGACTGTGCGACGGTAACGGTCAACGCGCTTCCGGTGGCGGATGCGGGCGGCGATTTAACGGCCTGTGCCAACGATCCCGATCCCGCAGTGGGTGGAGCACCGACCGCATCGGGCGGGACTGGCCCATACACGTACGCATGGTCGGGCAGTGGAGCCGCATACCTGAGCAGTACGATCGTTGCGAATCCGACGTTCGACGTGTCCACTCCCACGCCCGCTTCGTATCAGGTGTGCGTGACGGTGACCGATGCCAGTACCTGTGTCAGCGCGATCGACTGCGCCACGGTGACGATCGATGCAGTACCGACGGCCGATCCGGGTGGCGATATCTCGGCCTGTGCCAACGATCCCGATCCGACTGTGGGCGGAGTCCCAACCGCATCCGGTGGGAATGGGCCATACACCTACTCGTGGACGGGAACCGGCTCGATCTACCTGAGCGACACGCTTGCGGCGAATCCGACGTTCGACGTGGGCACGGCGGGCCCAGGTTCCACCCAGGTCTGTGTTACGGTTACCGATTCGAACGGATGTGTCAGTACAGACGAGTGCGCGGCTGTGACCGTGTACGCGTTCCCGACCGCGGAAGCGGGCAGCGATGTCGCCCTGTGTGCCGACGGGGCTGACCCGGTAGTTGGCGGATCGCCAACGGGGTCAGGCGGAACCGGCCCGTACACCTATGCATGGACGGGAGTTGGCGCTGCATACCTGAGTGACACCGCCGCGGCTAATCCTACGTTTGACGTGGCATCGGCCGGCGGAGGCTCGCACCAGGTTTGCGTGACAGTGACCGACGCTAACGGGTGTGACAGTACAGTGGACTGCGCCACGGTTACCGTTCGGGCCCTTCCGATCGCGGATGCAGGGGCCGATTTCGCCCTGTGTGCGAACGCGTCGGATCCAGTCGTCGGCGGTTCGCCGACCGCTTCGGGCGGGACCGCCCCGTACACCTACTCGTGGACGGGAACGGGTGCCGCCTACCTTAGCAGCTTGATTGTGGCAAATCCCACGTTCGACGTGTCGGCGGCCGGGGTAGGCTCGTACCAGATTTGTGTCACCGTTACCGACGCCAATTCGTGCGTCTCCCTAACCGACTGCGCGACGATTACCGTCAATCTCGTCCTGGACTGCTCGATCACGACGGCTGATCCAGTCTGCTCCGGCACTACGCATGACGCATCGGTCGGCAATGCCGGTGTCGGGGCGACGTACGACTGGACGGTGACAGGTGGTACCCAGGACACACCGGACGACTTCGATACGATAACCTACACCGCCGGCGCGGGGCCGACGGTGACCATCGACATCACCGCGACCGATGTCAACGATTGCACCAACACGTGCCAGTACATTGTTACGGTAGCCAGCGCTCCCCCGACAGCCGACGCCGGCGCCGACTTCGCGGTCTGTGAGGATGCCGGCGGGCAGGTGGTCGGCGGTACGCCCACTGCGTCGGGCGGCACCGCGCCCTACACGTACGACTGGACTGGGGCCGGGGCAGCCTATCTGGACGTCACCACGGCGGCGAACCCGACGTTCGACGTTGCGAGCGCGGGTGTCGGCGCGCACCAGGTGTGCGTAACCGTCACGGACGTGAACAGTTGTGTCAGCACGACGGACTGTGCCACGGTAACGGTTAATCCCCTGTCGGACTGCACCATTACGGCCGAAGCCCTGGTCTGTGCGGGGACGGGTGGGCACATCGCCTCTGTTGATGATGCCGGTGTGGGGTCAACCTACGTCTGGGGCATGACGGGTGGAACGATCGACAGCGGGCAAGGTACGACGTCAATCAATTACACGGCCGGGACGGGAACATCGCTTACGATTGACATCATGCTCACCGATCCGAACGGCTGTGTGAGTACGTGCCAGAAGGTGGTCACGGTTGATGCGCCGGACTGCACGATTCTTGCGGCGGACGACGTCTGCTATCAATCGATCAACAACTTCGCCTCCGTTCCAAATGCGGGCGTGGGTGCGACCTACGGTTGGATCGTCACCGGTGGAACGCTCACCAGCGGTCAGGGAACCACGTCGATCACGTACGACGCCGGCACGGGCACGAGTGTGACCCTTGTCATTAACGTGACCAATGCAAACGGTTGCGTGAATGGGTGCCAGAAGATTGTCAATATCATCCAACCGAGCATCGACGTGACCCTTCAGCTTGAAGCGGTCGGCGCCGTTGTGACCAGAGACGTCACGTTTGTGATCACCGAATGCGGCGGGTCGACGGACACCCGTGTTCTGCCAGTTACGACAGATGTCACCGGTATCGGAACGGTGACGATCACGGATACCAGTGCGAGCGCCAACTGGATCAGTATGCAGGAAGGGCATACGCTTCGACGCGCCAGGCAGGTGAACTATGGTACCTGCATGGTGGCGACGGTCGTCCGCACGGGTTCCGGCAGCTTGCTGTCCGGGGATTTCCAACTGGGCGTCGTGCCGCAGGACAATCTGTGCGACATCACGGACTTCTCGATTCTGGCGACCCTTTGGAACGAGCCGATCGACGCGAACCTTTCCACGGGTGGCGATGCGACAGGCGACGGTTTCCAGGACACAGCCGACTTCACCGCGATTCAGTTGAACTTCTTCGAGGTCGGTGAGGATGTGGACGGCTGCGTCGCCGGTGTGGGTGACGACGGCGGCGTGGTGCCTGTCGATGGCGACGCGATTCCGGTAAGCGAGCGAAAGGCCGTTCCGCTGGCCAGCGTTTCCGTTGAGAGTCTGACGCTGCCTAATGCAGCCACGGCTGATATGACCGGAGACGGCATAGTTGATTCGAGGGACATTCGCGCGTTTGCCCGACGACACGGATTGGAGCTGCTGCCGTCCTTCAGTACCAAGCTGGACAAGCTCGAGACACGGAAGGTTCGTCCCAGGCTCCGTAAGTCGGGACGTGGTCTGGGCAAATAATGGGGGGATTCTCTATCCCGGATGCGCTGTAGGTCCGATTACGGATCTGCGGCGCGGTTGACCGGGCGGTTTGCCGATCGGTGGGGAGCCGCGTACCGGAGCAGAAGTCAGCCGGTTGCGACGAGTGAGAGGCCGTCGGTGAGCGAGGAGAAGCATAGGCGATGAGGTTTCGGCTGATCGGCGCCTTAACGGCGATCGTGTGGACGGCGGTTTGGGGGACGCCGCAGGCGTTATCTGCGGTGGACCTGGAGCTACGGCCCGTTCCGGATACCGCGCCTATTGGAAGATATGTGAACGTTGGTCTGTATGCGGTGTCCGACGATGACACCCTGTTTTCTGCGATGGACGTTGTGCTGACTTGGGATTCAACATTGCTCGAGCTCCATTCGGTGACGAAGGACAGTCCGGACGATTGGGACTTCCTGTTTGGATTCATGCCGGATCCGCTGCTCGATGGGTTGAATGATTCGCTCCTCGACGGGGACGCCTGGTTTCAAGCGGCGTCGTTCACCACGGCCACCGCAACTGCAGACGGGCTCCTTGTCGCGACGTTCCGGTTTTCCACACTGGCCGATACGCCCTTCACCGACATTGTGATCGAGGATGCGTTGGGGGACTACTCCACAACCCAGGTGCTCAAGCCCGGTAGCGGGAATAATGATGTTACCGGAACGCTGGGTAGCGCTAGTGTCACGGTACTGTCAGAGGCGAGTCTTTCAGTAGCCGACGTGACGCTCCCCGCCGGTCGCGTCGCCGATATCGTCGTGTCCGGTGAGATCAACGCCGTAGCCGCTTACGGGCTGAACATCGCGTTGGAGCTGTACTCGCATGGTGGGAGCACCGGCATAGTGGGTTTCACGACTGCGCCGCCGTCGGACATCCTTCAGATCGATGATCCATGGCCTGGCGTGGGTTTGTTCGAGGCATTTGACACGGACATGACGGGTTCACAGTTGTTCAATGGTTCGATCGAAGACAATGGCACATATGTGCCGGCACCTGTGACGTTTGCGGGTCCGCTGGCGAGTTTTCCGGTGACCTCAGATGAGGATGCCCGCGGTTTGTGGACGATCCGGCTTTGCACTGGACAGTGTACGGTCTCGGATAACGTTTCCTGGTGGGAGTCGTATCCAAGTCACGTTCCGACCGCGCTCTATCACGGTAGTCTAATGGTTGTCGAACTCGGCGACGGTGACGGGAGCGAAAGTATAAACGTTAGGGATTTCTCGGAGTTGCAGGCGTGTTTCACCGGCGACGTCGGGCCGGTTGACCCTCCGGGATACGCGGCGGATCCTGCGCTACGGTGCGCCGTGTATGACTTTGACGAGGACGGCGATGTTGACGCTGACGATTACGTCGCGTTTAGAGGCGTGATGTCGGACCCCGGGCCGTGGTGAGATGATACCGGAATGGCTCTGTTGTTTGGATTTCCGGCGGCATAGGGAAAAGAGGCCTTATCGATGAGCAAGCACAGGGGAAACGCTTCGGTCGTTGCCATGGTTGCGGCTTTGTCGGCCTGGTTGGCGGCGGCGCCTACGATGGCCGTCGATGACCTGAGCTTCAACGTGGCTGCCGGATCCGAGTCCGTCATGCCCGGTGACACCGTAACGGTGAACCTCGATGTGGCCGACCTATCGGCGGCGATCAACGGTGTCCAGGCGCTGATCCACTACGATAACACGATGTTGACACTGGTCGACGTTGTGGAGACCGACTTGGGGCTCATTTCGCCCGCCGAAGGGTGGATTGAGGTGATGTTGGCCGATTATGCCGGGGATGTAGACTACGCGGCCGTGGTCAATGGCGACTACATGGCGGGAGGCGGCACGATCGCCACCTTCACATTTACCGCCACCAACGAGGGAACGACGAATGTGACGTTTCGTCCCGATGAGGATCCGTACTACACCAAGCTTACCGTGGCCGCGGATAACTCGACGATATACCCGGCAACATGGGACTCGGGCAGTATCACCTCGGATTGTGACGACGGATTGTACTGCAATGGTGTGGAGACGTTCTCCGGGGGTAGCTGCCAAACCGGAACGGCCCCGGATTGCAGCGTGTTGACCGATCAGTGCAACGACGGCGTGTGTAACGAGGACATCGACGCATGCGAGGCCCAGCCGGTCAACGAAGGCGGCGGGTGTGATGACCAGGATATGTGTACAGACAACGATGTATGTACGTCCGGCGACTGCGGTGGTACCGCGATCGATTGTTCCCATCTGGATGACGTGTGCAACGTTGGAACGTGCAATCCATCGGACGGATCATGTGAGGCGACGCCCACCAATGAAGGCGGTTCGTGCGACGACGGTGTGTTCTGCAACGGGACCGACGCTTGCAACTCCGGAGTCTGCGTTTCGAGCGGAGATCCGTGCGCACCGATGCTGTGCGACGAGGATAGCGATTCGTGCGTCGCGCCGGTTCACGTGGCCGGTCTCGAGGTGTTCTATGCGGGGCGGTACCTGGACGCGGCGGACACGAGCAAGAGCTTCCTTGCCGTGGGATCGATGGCCACGAACGACAACATCCTTAATTATGTCCATGGAATCACTGGGATTCGAGTGATCTTCGATAACATTGTGACGTTCGCAACGACTCCTCAGGACGCGTTCATGTTTGAATGGACGACCGGTACTGGTACGACTTTCTCCTTCGTGACCGATCCGGCAAGTTCCATAACCATAACGGATGCGGTGGATGTGGATGTCACGGTAGTGACAATTGACCTGGCTGACGATTACATCCTTGGCCGGTGGTTGAAGGTGACCATCGACGCGACTCAGATTACTGTCGGCGGCATCGAGCTTGATGGAGAGATGATCGGAAACCCGGTGGCGTTGCCCAGCGGCGACGGCACGCTGGGTGGCGACGCCGTGTTCTATCTAGGGACGATTCCGGGTGACGTGAACGGTGACCGCAAAAACTCGCTGACCGACGTCGGAATCATCCGGGCGGAGGTCAACCCGTTTATGTCCGTTCCGATCACCAATATCTACGACGTGGACAAAAGTGGGAAGGTGATGCTCGCCGACGCGCACGAAGGCCGCTTGGCGGTGAATCCCTTCTTCACGCTTCCGCTGATTACGCCGTGACGGGAGTGACAGCGTGCGGGAGGTCGACCGGGCGACGATGAGTATGTTGGACCATGCAAAGCCGTTTCATGTTCGCCATCGAACGACAGGGAGGGTGCTTCCACGGAAGCTCTGTGAGGGATTGGTGATGTTCCGTAGCCTAATGATTGGCGTCATGGTGATCGGGCTGGTGGGCGTCGGCCGGCTGGAAGCGGCCGAGCTTACCGTGGGCGATCTGGCAATACTGCAGGATTCGACCTCCGCGATCACGGTATACGGCTCGATTGATGGAGAGTCCACGTATGGCGTGAACATCCTCGTCGAGATTGTTCCCAGGGTTTCTTGCCTCGGCACGTTGAGCTTCACCAGCGCTCCTCCGGTGGACGTTTATCAAGTTGGCGATCCCTGGCCTTTTGCGGGGACGTTTAGCGCCTATGACACGGACTCAACCGGCTCGATCATGCTCAACGGTTCGGTGGACGACAACGGGACTTTCCTACCGGAGGCGACGATCTTCTCCGGGGTGCTGACGACCTTCGGCGTGGTGGCGAGCATTGACGCCGAGGGCGTCTGGGACGTCGTGCTGTCCACATCGGCCGGGGACAGCAGTTGGGAAGGTCTGGCGACGACGTTTATTGCCGGAACCGTGACGGTCTCGCCCCCGGAGTGTTACGACAACCCGGACTGCGATGACGGCTTGTTCTGTAACGGTGCCGAGACCTGTGTCACCGGGTCATGTCAGGCGGGCAGCAACCCGTGTCCCGGCCAGATGTGCGACGAGACGAACGATGTGTGCGTCGATTGTTTGGGCGACCCGGACTGCGACGACGGCGAGTTCTGCAACGGCGCCGAGGCCTGCGTGGGTGGATCATGTCAGGCGGGCAGCGACCCATGCCTGCCCGCTGAGTTCTGCAACGAGACGACCGACACGTGTGACGAGTGCCAGATCAACGCACACTGCGACGACGGCGAGTTTTGCAACGGTGCCGAGACCTGCGTGGGTGGGTCATGTCAGGCGGGCAGCGACCCATGCCTGCCTGCTGAGTTCTGCAACGAAACGACGGACACGTGTGACGAATGCCAAGTTGATGGTGACTGCACTGACGGCATCGGTTGCACGGACGATGGATGCGTCACGGGGAGCTGCGTTTTCACGACCAACGACGCGAACTGTCCGGACGACGGTCTGTACTGTAACGGGACCGAGTTCTGCGATTCCGTGCTCGATTGCTCGTCCACCGGGAACCCGTGTCTGCCTCAGGCATGTGATGAAGCGTCCGATTCCTGCGAGAGCTGTACGACGAATGCGGAATGCGACGATGACAACATCTGCACGGACGACGTCTGCAGCGTGGGCATTTGCGAGTACACGAATAACACGGCCGACTGTGATGACGGGCTGTTCTGCACCGGCAGCGACGTGTGCGTCGAAGGGGTATGCGTCAGCAGTGGTGATCCGTGCTCGGCTCCGCTGATGTGCAGCGAGGACCTCGACCAGTGCGTGCAGTGTCTGACCGGTGCCGACTGCGACGACGGGAACGTATGTACGGACGACATTTGTGACATCAGCGGCGCGTGCAGCAACCCGAACAACATAGCCTCGTGCGACGACGGCCTCTTCTGCACGGCGACGGATGTGTGCAACAACGGAACATGCGTTGGCAGTGGCGATCCTTGCCTGGGTCAAGTGTGTGACGAATCGATCGACGCATGCGTGGACGCTTCGGCTGCGCTCTCAGTCGAGACCTTGTACATGGGGCAGGACGCGATCGCGGACCTTGTGGTTTCCGGGCAGATTGCCGGGTTCGATACGTTCGGCGTAACGATCTATGTGGAGATCATCCCGCGGGCTGGGAGCGTTGGGACGGTCGTCTTCACGGTGGCGCCGCCGACGGATATCCATCAGATTGACGATCCCTGGCCAGGTGCCGGGATCTTTACTACCTATGACACCGACTCGACGGGTTCATCGTTGCTCAATGGTTCCGTCGACGACAACGGAACGTTCGTCCCATGTTCACTCACGTTCACCGGTTCGCTGGTAGCGTTTCCGGTGATGTCGAGCGCCAATGCCGGTGGTGTGTGGGACGTCGTGCTCTCCACCTACGTCGGTAACAGCGCTTGGGAGGGAGTCACAACCACACTTGCCGCCGGGACGATTACGGTCGCGCCCAACGTCAGCCTTTCGATCGGCAGCTTCGCGATGCCGCCCGGCGCGACGGTCGACGCCGTGGTTTCGGGTGAGGTCGAGGATCAGTCGACCTATGGTGTAACCATTATGGTGGAACTCGTGCCGCGCGCCGGGGCCGTAGGGACGCTCACCTTCACACCCGCCCCGCCTGATGACATCTATCAGGTCGGCGATCCCTGGCCAGGCCTGGGTTCGTACACGGTCTATGATACGGACTCATCTGGAATGGCAGCGCTCAACGGATACATTGACGACAACGGGTCCTTCCTGCCGGGATTGCTGAACTACGTGGGCGACCTCGCGGGTTTTCCAGTGACCGCCAGTTCCGGTGCGGATGGTGTGTGGGACATCACGCTCAGCACCAGTTCGGGAACGAGTTCGTGGGAGGATCTGACTACCGTCCTTGTGGATGGAAGCATTACGGTAACGGCTGATGCGTGCGTGCACAACATCAATTGTGACGACGGCAACACCTGTACCGCCGATGTGTGCAACGCCGGTTACTGCGAGTACACGGTACTTACCGGTGCGTGCAATGACGGAGACTTGTGCACGGAGAACGACACCTGCCAGGGCGATGTGTGCGTTGGTACGCCGGTGGATTGCTCGTCGCTGGATGATGCGTGCAACGTCGGTACGTGCAACCCGGTGACCGGGGATTGCGAAACGACGCCCACCAACGAGGGCGGGTCGTGTGACGACAACGACTTATGCACGGAGAATGACATATGCACTACCGGCGTCTGCAGCGGTACTCTTATCGACTGCACGGCGTTTGATGACGTATGTAATGTCGGGACGTGCAATCCGGCGACCGGTGCCTGTGAGGCGACGTCGGTCAACGAGGGCGGGGCATGCGACGACAATGACCTGTGCACTACGGATGACGTGTGCTTAAGCGGTGGCTGTTACGGCGACAGCGTCGATTGCTCCCACTTGACCGATGCGTGCAACCTTGGGGCGTGCAACCCGATGACGGGAACCTGCACGGCGATAACGGCCAATGAAGGCGGCCACTGCGAGGACGGCGACCTGTGCACTTGGAACGATGTGTGTACAGCCGGTGTCTGCGACGGCACGCCGGCTGACTGTTCCAGTCTTGACGACACTTGCAATGCCGGGACATGCAACCCGGCGACCGGCGAATGTGAGGCCGTACCAACAAACGAAGGCGGCCCGTGCGATGACGCCGACCCCTGCACGGAGAATGACACCTGCTCGAGCGGTGTCTGCGCCGGGACGTCGATTCCGGGTTGTATAAACTGTTACACGGACCCGGAGTGCGACGACGGCAATGTCTGTACGTCCGATGCATGCATCGGCGGCGCGTGTCAGTACACCTATTTGACAAGCTCATGCAACGACGGTAATCGTTGCACGCTCAATGACGTCTGCTCGGCCGGTGTCTGTGCTGGTACTCCCGTGGATTGCTCCGGTCTTAATACCGGGTGCAAGGTCGGTGTCTGCAACCCGTCCACCGGAACTTGCTACGCCCAGTCGGCTAACGAAGGCGGCTCATGCAACGACGGGCTTCCGTGTACGACTAATGATATCTGCGTCAACGGCGTGTGTCGGGGCACTCTTACCGATCCGCCGAGTGTGAACCTTTCGTGGTCGCCGTCATCACAGACCGTTCTGGTGGGGGAAGTCGTCCGGATTGACTTGGTTGCATCATCGGCAACATGCATAAACCAGCCGGTCGCCGGAATTGACGCGATCTTGAACTGGGAACCGGAGTTCCTGCGTCTGGACGGCCGGATTCGCCCCGTGCCGAACCTCTGGCTCAGCTCGGGTTTCCCGAACGATTCGGGACTCGATGGCTTGAACGCGCCTTTCGGAGCCGTGCCGGGCAACGACGGTGACGCGCTCTATCAGGCACTGCGCAGCTTCATGAGCGGCGTGATTGTCCCGCCCTCGGGTGTCGTGGTGGTGACGTTCCAGTTTACTGCCTTGGATGGTACCGTGGGCACGCAGATTACAATCCCACCTTCGGCCGGGTCGTATACCAGCACACAGGTGCTGGGTGGAGGTGAGTATCTGGGACTGGACGTCACGGGCACCCTGGGAACCGCAACGGTTCAGATCGCCGAGTGTCAGAACGGTGCCGACTGCAATGACGGCAATGTGTGCACGACGGATGTTTGCAACACCGGCGTGTGCGAGTATTCCAACAATACGGTGCCGTGCGATGATGGCTTGTTCTGCACGGCGACGGATGTATGCGGTGGCGGGTCTTGCGCCGGAAGCTCCAATCCATGTTCGGCTCCTCTGCTGTGCAGCGAAGGTCTTGATGCCTGTGTTGAGTGCCTGACCGCGAATGACTGCAACGATGCGAACATCTGCACAAACGATGTCTGCAACGCCTTCGGCACATGTGAAAACCCGAATAACACCGTTCCATGCGATGACGGCTTATTCTGCACTGCGACCGACGTCTGTGGCGGCGGCACATGCAACGGCAGCGGAGATGCTTGTCCCGGCGAAGTCTGTGATGAGGCCAACAACCGCTGCGTCGAGTGCCTGATCCACGGTGATTGCGACGACGCCAACCTGTGCACGGACGAGGTCTGCACCGCCAATATCTGCGAATACACGAACAACACGATTCCGTGCGACGACGGATTGTTCTGCACGCTGACCGACATCTGCACCAACGGCGTCTGCGTCGGCAACGGGAGCCCGTGCGACCCGTCTTTAGTCTGTAGTGAGACGCTCGACGCGTGCGTCGAATGCGAGATCAACGAACACTGCGACGATGATAACGTGTGCACCACCGACCTTTGTCTGTACAACATATGCACGAACAACGCCAATCTGTTGCCCTGTGACGATGGATTTTTCTGCACGGCGAACGACGTATGCATCGCCGGCGCTTGCGTGGGGAGCGGCGATGCGTGCCCGGGTGAGCTCTGCGACGAGACGAATAACGTGTGCGTCGAGTGCTTCACGGTGGCCGACTGCGCCGACGACGGAGTCGGTTGCACTGTGGATGCCTGCGTCGACGGCGTATGCGTCTATCCTCCCGACGATACTCTGTGTGACGATGGTTTGTTCTGTAACGGCCCCGAGTTCTGCAGTCCCCTGCTTGATTGCCAACCCGGTGACACTCCGTGCGACGATCCGGCCCTGTGCAACGAGGACACCCACGCGTGCGGTTGCCAGGAACCGCGCGTCGTTGCGGAGGGATGCCGGTACCTTGCGGTGACGCCGCGTCCGGGCAACACGCCGGTTGCGCTGCTTGTGAGCGGCGTGGATCCGGAGGTGTCTTGCATATCGCTCTATGTGCAAGTGGATGGCACGCTCGGCCCGGCGCCGGTGTACAGGACACCGGCGGGATCGGGGGGATGGCATACCGCTCACGTTCGCGGCTGGGAGATCATCCCGAGCGTGACCTTCGTTGTCCAAACTGAATGCGATACGGGTGCGGGCCCGGGAATCTCCACTCCGGCGAGTGATACAACGTGGATGTGGGGCGACACCGACAACAGCGGCGGACTTGTGGATATCCTCGACCTCACCTTGATCGTCGACGGATTCAGGGGAACCTTTGAACAGGCCACGTTGTACTCCACCGACATCTGGGGCGAGTCGCCTGAAATCTGTCTTCCGCAGTTGGTGATTGATATCCTCGATATGACCAGGGCCGTGGATGCCTTCAAGCAGGATCCGTACCCTTGCACCGTTGACCCGTGTCCGTGACAAGGACGTCGATCGTTCGGCAGCGACGAGCGGTGGAAACCGTGTCCGGGCTGCGTGAGAGCGCCCTTCGGCGCACATCCGATGACCTCGATGTGAAGTCAAGGCCCGCGCGGCAGGTCGGTCAAATCCCGGGAGTAGTCACGGTGCTGCCACGACATGGCATTCTGACATTGGCGGTTGTGATCGTGGTCGTGTTGCTGTCGGGGGCATCACGGTTGGAGACCACCGTCAACCTGGAATGGCGACCCCACCGGCAGACCGTCGAGATCGGTGAGATCGTCGAAATCGCCCTGTACGCCGTTTCCAGCACCGCTTTAGACGTATCCGTCACGGGTATCCAAGCCATCCTTATCTGGGATCCGGCGTATCTTGGCTTCCAGGGCATTGTGGATCCCTGTAACGGGGGCGGCACCTGTCCCGACAACGCGTACGACTGGCTCACGTCGGACTTCCCTCCAAACGTCCTCAATATCACATTCGATGACGGCAACGCTTTTTATGTTGCCTTCGCTCATTTCACCTCCGGTGCACAAGCCGTCGCCACCAGCGAGGGATTGTGGGTAACGACGTTTCAGTTCGAAGCATTGAGCCCCACACTCGCTGAGCTTCGTTTGGAGATGACGTTCGATGAGGCCACGCGAACGCGCGTTGCCGGAGGGCAGCCTGGTACGGACATTACCGGCGAATTGGGACCGCCCGCCGAGGTGGTGATTGTGGGGTGTCTGACGCCGGCGGCCTTGGCGGTCGGGTGTCGATACCTGTCAATCACGCCGGCGCCCTGTATGGACCCGATCGCGCTTTTGGTCACTGGTGAGATCGGTGATCCGGCGATCGCGTGCTTGTCGGCGTTTGTCCAGGCCGACGGAACGCTCGGCGAGATTCCGGTGTTTCAGATGCCCGACGAATGGGGTACGGAAGGAACGGTTTACGTCACCGATCTTACGATCGTTCCGAGTGCGACGTATGACGTGCAAGCCGCCTGCGGCCAAGAGGGAGTCGTGGAATCCGTGTCAAGCCCCGCAAGTGCCACGACGTGGCTCTGGGGTGACGCCAATGACAACGACTATGTGGACTACGATGACGTCACATTGGTGCTCAACGGATCGCTGGGCAACATTCCCGAGGGCACGATACTCGAGAACCTCGATATGGCGCCGTGCCTCCCGGATCGGTACATCGACGAACAAGACATAACGCGTGCCAACGATGCTTTCACCGGGGCCGATTATCCATGCCTGATCCCCTGCCCGGATGCCGGCGATTTCGCGGACTACCTGCCGTGCATGGCCGGTCCCGGATACGCGGCGTATTCCGGTTGCGGGCGGTTCAACATGGACGACGACACGGATGTGGACCTGGCCGACTTCGCCGTATTCCAGGCGGCCTTTTCACCCCCACCGTAGCCCGGTGCAAACTCCGTTTTCGCGTGGCCAGCTACATTCAAGAACCACGCGGCTCGCCACACTAAGAGAGACTGCACGAGCTATGGCAGCGTCATGCGGTAAGCGTCGTGCTCGGCCTGCAGCAGCCTGGACATCACAAGCCGCCGGCAGGACGATCGACCCCTCGCCCCCCAAAGATGCCGCATTTCTGCACTGTATTGACTCTGACGCTGGAATCTGGTATCATAAAAGGCATCTGGATCCCGTGGATCGTGGGTGTTTCTTCACCACCAAGACACGGGGCCAATTCGATGAGCACCGTCTGACAAAGCCCGCGAGGAGGTCGAAAATGAAAAAGCATCCTCTCGCTATTGACTCTGACGCGGGAATCTGGTATCAGAAAAGGCATCTAGATCCCGTGGATCGTGGGCGTTTCTTCACCATCAAGACACGGGGCCAATTCGATGAGCACCGTCTGACAAAGCCCGCGAGGAGGTCGCAAATGAAAAAGCATCCTCTTGCCACAATACTCAACCGTTGGGCCCCGTGGAGTGTGGCTGTTCTGGCGGCCACGAGCGCTACTAGCGCCCCAGCTTTCGCTGCTGAAAGGGTGGTGCTCGGTGAAGAGCTTATGGCTTCCTGGTGACCGGCCTCCAGCTACGCGGGTCCGCGTTTCAGCCGACTGTTGGACGCCTATCCGGACACTTTCGCGTTCGTCCAGATTCATCATGGTGACGCTTGGGCCACGTCCTGGGGCGACGCCCGCTTTGACTTCTACGGCTTCGAAGTTTATCCCTCGTCGATGTATGATGGGACCCGCTACCATCGGGGACCTAAGTCCTACAGCACTTATCTCAACGACTACCTGAATCGCCGGACCACCCCCACGGACGTTGCCGTCCATGTTGCCGGGACCCACGTAGGCGGACACACTTACGGAATTAAGGCGAGGGTATGCGTTGAACCCGATGGGGCGGGCAAGACCATGCGCATCTACATGGTCCAGGTTTTGGATTACTGGCCGCCTGCCATCTCCTACAGCCGCGACGGATTCAAGCAGGCCGCCGCAACAGAGGACATAATCCTGTCACCCGGACAATGTCAGGTCGTCGAGAGGGACTTCACATTTGACGATGACAGTTGGGCGAGCCGGGACAATATCAAGATCATTGCCTGGGCGCAGGAACCTCAAGACAGTGGCCTTCCGGGGGACCGGGCCCAGGTGTTCCAGGCCGCAATCTGGCAGCTCGGCGGCCTGCGGACTTGCGAGATCAAAAAGTTAATCGCCTCCCACCTCTGGCCGAGCGGTCAGTTCGGTTGCACTGTTGCCGCCAGTGGAGACCTGCTAGTGTCCGGCGCTCGAGGCGAGGCCTGCGCCACCGGTATTCTCTGCGGAGCGGCCTACATATACCGGTGGTCGGGAAGCACCTTGCAGCAGGTAACCCGAGTGACCGCCTCGGACGAGAGTGCTGTCGACCGATTTGGATCTAGCGTTTCGGTGAGCGATCACGTGGTGTTGGTTGGGGCCCCGTACGATGACCACATCGGCGAGCTCGACGCGGGGTCGGCCTATGTCTACCGGTACAATGGGAGTACTTGGATCGAGGAGCAGAAACTGACAGCCACCGTCGCGGAGACAAATGCCCAATTTGGCTCATCGGTTGCGATCGATGACGATGTTGCGTTCGTGGGTACCAAGAACGAGGGCAACACCGGCGGTTCCGACGGTTCCGGGGCGGTGTACGTGTTTCGGTACAACGGGGCGAACTGGGTCGAGGAGGACAAGCTGACCGCCTCGGACGCTGCGCCCAGCGACCAGTTCGGCTCGTCGGTTTCTGTCTTCGGGGACGAGGCCTTCGTCGGCGCGCCCCTGGGCGACTGTGACGCCGGCGCCGACTGCGGCGCGCTGTATGTCTACCGGTGGAACGGTAGCACTTGGGTCCAGGAGGAGAAGCTCACAGGTTCAGATGCGGCGGCAGGTGACCAATTCGGCGCCTCCGTATCCGCAAATGGCGATCTCGTGATTGCCGGGGCGCCGTTGGTCGATTGCACAGGTGGCTTCGACTGCGGCGCCGTCTACCTCTATCATTGGAACGGGACGACGTGGGCTGACGAAGACAAGCTGACCGGGAGATCCACTGGCGATCTGTTCGGGTGGTCCGTCTCACTCCACGGCAACGTCGGCCTGGTGGGTGCCCCCTCTGCCGAAGGCGGTAGCGACGGAGAGGATTGCGGAGCAGCTTACCTCGTCAGACCTCATGACAATACGTGGAGAGCCAACTCGAGGTTCGCCCCGTCAGAAGTCGCTAGAGGCGACGCCTTCGGGGCCGCCGTCGCATTGAGCGAGAACATGGCAGCGGTAGGGGCCATGTTTCAAGACTTCTGGGGATCCAGCGATATAGGGCTCGTATACACCTACGCCTTCCCTGCGGACTGCAACAGCAATGGCGTCGCTGATGCATGCGATCTTCACGAGGGCATGAGTGAAGACCTGGACGGCGACAACGCGCCTGATGAGTGCAATTGCCCGGCCGCGACCCCGGTCCAATGCAATACGATCATAGCGAAGAACCGCTACCTCTCCTTCACCGGCGGCGATCCGGGGACCCTCCAGGCAATCCGTATAACGTTCCTGGACCTTCCGTCACCGTTCGAATATGCCAACGCGCGCACCATGTGGGTCGCTGAGCCAAAAGAGTACACCGAGAGGTCTGACAAACTGCTACCCTCGGAGGCTCCGGATTTCCCGATGTTTTGGGCAGCGACACTTCAGTGCGAGCCGTACTTTGTGGATTGGAGCTCGTACGGCCACGTATACGTCTTCGATGAGGCCATCTTGCCTGGTGGGACTTACGGTATTCAGGCGATCGATGAAGACTGTGTCCTCAGCCTTGAGCATGGGTATTCGACGCCATTGCTGCTGACCGCAGGCCCGTGGGGCGACATATGCGGCCCGTGTGACGACTCAGCGTGGGACCCGCCCGACGGAAGCGTTGACGTCACAACGGACGTAACTGCCGTGCTCGATAAGTTCAAAAACGCTCCCGGCGCGCCTATCAAGGCGAGATCCGACATTGAGCCCAGCGTGCCTGACCTGAAGGTCAACATCAGTGACGCCGTGTTCATCCTCGACGCCTTCCGCGGCGAATCGTATCCCTTCTCCGGCCCCGTGACGACCGATCCTTGCCGGTGACGAGCGAGGGGGGTGCGCACCCATGATCATACTCGCGCACAACGCCCCGTTGCATGCGAGAGGGGATATCCCAGCTGGAATGTTTGCCCATCAACAGCCGGATGTCATCCGTACGGCCACCCTTGGCCACTCACACACTCCTTCGTCCGTCTTACCGCGCAGCCCCATCCGAAACTCTGCACGGATGGTGAGGCTCTTCGTCCTGCCGGGGTATTGATATCGACCTTGCGAAAGGGGGCGGATCGCCTACGCGCTGCTCCCAACCCGCCGAGGCGTCGAACAAGTGACAGAGATGCGTCATTCTTCGCGTTCGAAGTCGCCGAGGCGACGATCCTAGAACAACTTGGAGATCCTGACGGAGAGTCGTTTCGCCAGCTCCGTCGAGATCGCGTTCTTGTTCTTGGCCGAGCCGCTCATAAGGCCAATCGACGCGCTGCCTGGCGTCGTCGATGAAGATCATCACCGGGCCTTCGGTCAAGCGGAACTTGGCTTCCACCTTTTGTACCCGTCCGAACCCATGCGTGTAGACCAACTCACCACCCGAGTAAGTGCACCCGCGGAGTGGAACGGTGCCGGCAATGGCAAGTACTGCCCATACGCCGAAGCCGCGTGCGGCGGTTCCACGCGGGCTTTGAGCCCGCTGCTCGCTACATAAAAACAGAAACTGCTCAAGGGCGACCATCCTGGGGCTTGCTTCAACCGGCCGGCATCCTTAGATTCGCTGAGCGCATCGAGGGTGGCCATGAGGTGGGTCAGGCCAAGTGCCTGGTCGTTCGTGTTGCAGCCATCGCGGGGTGTGACGTAGGAGGTCGAATTGATGCGGGTCATGGTGATTGGAGGCGGTGGCCGGGAACACACCTTGGCATATGCGCTGTCAAAGTCATCTCGGGTCGACGACATCTTATGCGTACCCGGCAATGCTGGAACAGCCGCGATCGGGGAGAACATCGACGTGAAGGTCGACGATCACGATGGGCTGGCAATCCTGGCGCGGCAACGCAACGTCGATCTGACCGTCGTCGGCCCGGAGGTTCCGCTGTGCGCCGGGATCGTCGACCGCTTTGAGGCGGAAGACTTGCGCATCTTCGGTCCGACCAAGGCTGCCGCCCGGATCGAAGGTGACAAGGCCTATGCGAAACGCCTGATGAAGTCGGCCCACGTACCGACCGCCGAAGGACGAATCTTCAAACGATTCGAGGACGCAAGGAGTTACGTAGCGACCCGCGATACCGGTGTGGTGGTAAAGGCTGCGGGCCTCGCGGCCGGTAAGGGCGTCAGTGTATGCGAGGACCCGGCCAATGCGCTCCTTGAACTGGAAAAGATCATGGTTGATCGGGCTTTCGGCGGTGCCGGAAATACGGTCGTCGTCGAGGAGCTGCTCAAGGGGCAGGAGCTGTCGGTCTTCGCGCTTGTCGACGGTCGCACCATTTACGTGCTTGAGACAGCCCAGGATCACAAACCGATTGGCGAGGGTGACACCGGACCCAATACGGGCGGCATGGGAGCCTACAGCCCCGCACCGATCGCGACACGGGCGGTGATGGCCACGGTTGAGCGCGAGGTCCTGGTGCCAATCGTCGACGCTTTGCGAAACGACGACGCACCATACCGGGGTCTGTTATATGTCGGCCTGATGCTTACCGCCGCCGGGCCGAAGGTGCTCGAGTTCAACTGCCGATTTGGTGACCCCGAGACACAACCCATGCTGATGCGTCTCGAATCGGACTTATGTGACATGTTGGAAGCCGTGGTTGATGGGCGATTGGCCGACGCGGACGTGCGCTGGAGCCCGAAACCGGCGGTTTGCGTGGTAATGGCGTCGCAGGGCTACCCCGGCAAATACGAATCGGGCAAGGTGATTGAAGGGCTCGACGAGGCTGCGGCGATGAAAGACGTTTGCGTGTTCCATGCGGGTACTCGCCGACTGGAGCACCTGACGGTCTCGAGCGGCGGCCGCGTCCTCGGCGTCACCGCATTGGGCGATGACATCGCAGACGCAAAGCAACGGGCCTACCAGGCCGTTACGACCATCCACTTCGACAACGCCTACTACCGCCACGACATCGCGGATAAGGCGATAAGCCCGTAGTCGTTTGTGGGTCTGCGGACCCGACCTACGCCTACCGCTGCGACATCGCGGATAAGGCGATCAACTGCGCGAGCCGGTGCAGCGTCAGTCCTCGTGTGTGAACCGTCCCTCGGTGTGAGGAAACCAGGCGGTCCGCTCGCTGTCAAATTGGCACGCGGAGAGGGTGTTGCCGCTTCCACCTGCCAAGCTGGCAGATCGCACGGTTGACATCGCCGTGTGATTGGCGTGTGTAAGTCGTTTTCTCAACGAAACTTAGCGATCTTCTCCGCACGACTGGTCATTGGCCCACAGCTTGCTATCATCACCGGCAGGTACCGGTGCGCCGGGTCCAATGCGCAGGGCTTACCGGTCAACCGCACAGCGGATCCACGACGCTTTACTCTTACATGCGAAGGAGACAGCAGATATGGCGGTCAAGCAATTGGCCTATGAGCAGGAGGCTCGCAAGGCTCTGTGGAACGGCGTCGAGAAGCTGGCCAGAGCGGTCAAGTCGACGTTGGGTCCCCGTGGTCGAAACGCCGTCCTCGATAAGGGCTGGGGCGGCCCCACCATTACGAAGGACGGCGTCACCGTGGCTGAGGAGATCGAGCTGGTCGACAAGTACGAGAACATGGGTGCCCAGCTCGTCAAGGAGGCAGCCAGCAAGACCAGCGAAGTGGCGGGGGACGGCACGACGACCGCAACCGTTCTAGCGGAAGCCATCTTCCAAAACGGACTGAAGAACATCGCGGCCGGGGCGGACGCCTTCGCCCTAAACCGCGGCATCGAGAAGGCGGTGCGGAAGGTCATTGACGCGCTTCAAGAGATGTCCCGCCCGGTCAAGGTGAGCAATCGCGATGACATCGTGAACGTGGCGAAGATTTCCGCCAACAATGACGAGTCGATTGGCAAGCTCCTGGCCGACTGCTTTGAGAAGGTCGGCAAGGACGGGGTGATTACGGTTGAGGAGGGCAAGACTTCGGACACGGTCATCGAGGTTGTCGAGGGTATGCAGTTTGACCGTGGGTTTTTGTCACCGCACTTCGTAACGGACCAGGACGCGATGGAGTGCGTGCTCAACAGGGCGTTTGTGCTGGTCCACGAGGAGAAGATCAGCAGCGTTCCCAAGCTGATCCCGCTATTGGAGAAGGTCGCCAAGGCCAAGCGCCCGCTGTTCATCATCGCCGAAGACATCGAGGGCGAGGCGCTCGCCACACTGGTCGTCAACAAGCTGCGGGGGATCCTCGAGGTCTGTGCAGTCAAGGCTCCCGGGTACGGTGACCGTCGCAAGGCCATGCTCGGCGACATCGCCGTGCTGACCGGCGGGGAGGCGATCATGAAAGACCTGGGGATCGAGTTGGACAAAGTGTCGATCACGGACCTGGGTCAGGCGAAGAAGATCCGTATCGACGCTAACAATACGACAATGATCGAAGGTGCGGGCTCGACGGCCGACATCCAGGCTCGCATCAAGCAAATTGGGCAGGAGATTGAGACGACCACCTCCGACTATGACCGCGAGAAGCTCGAAGAGCGGCGAGCCAAGCTGGTGGGCGGTGTCGCGGAGGTCAGCGTGGGGGCTGCGAGCGAAACGGAACTCAAGGAGAAAAAGGCTCGCATGGAGGACGCCTTGCACGCCACCCGCGCAGCACTCGAGGAGGGAATCGTGCCGGGCGGCGGAGTAGCGCTGGTGCGATGCGCCGACGCACTGGATGGTTTGAAACTGTCCGGTGATGAGAAGACGGGCGTTGAGATCGTACGGAAGGCGTTATCGGCGCCGTTGCGGCAGATCGCCGCCAACGCCGGGCATAACCCGGGCGTCGTGATGCACAAGGTCCTCGCCAAGAGCGGAGCGTTCGGCTTCAATGCGGACACCAACACGTTCACCGATCTGATGAAGGATGGCGTGATTGATCCGACGAAGGTGGTTCGTTCGGCGCTGGAGAACGGCAGCAGTGTTGCCCGCGTGCTGCTCAGCACCGAGGTCTGCATCTCGGAGAAGCCGGCGGAAGAGGACAAGGAAGCCGGTCCGGGGATGGACGAGGATCTGGATTACTAGAACGACACGGGCCGCAGATTTCAGCCCGCATGAATGCCGCGCGGGCTTGGGGCTCGAATATCGTTGTTGTGACACACATTGAAACAAGAGGCCCGGGCAGCGTCACCGGCCTGGATCAGCACAGAATGGAGAACTAATCGCGATGGCAACCGCAACGGCTACGAAAAAGAAGATCAAGTTTCGCCCGATGGAGGACCGCATACTTGTCGAACCCGTCGAGGCTGATGAGAAGACCACGGGGGGCATCATCCTCCCCGACAGCGTACGCGAGAAGCCGCAGCGCGGCATCGTGATCGCCGTCGGTCCCGGCAAGCTGCTCGACAGCGGCCAGCGCGGCGAGATGAGCGTGTCCGTCGGTGATGAGGTGTTTTACGGCAAGTACAGCGGCACGGAGGTCGAATTCGTAACCGACCAATACGTCGTTCTCCGCGAGGGTGACATCCTGGCTGTTGTGGACAAGTAAGCTCGGTTTCGACCATCGAGAAAAACACTACAAGGAGTCGGCTATGGCCAAGCAAATGATGTTCTCCCAGGAAGCTCGACAGCAGATCCTGGAAGGACTTTCCAAACTGGCGGACGCCGTCAAGGTGACGATGGGTCCGACCGGGCGCAACGTGATCGTGCAGAGATCCTTCGGCTTACCTCGTGTCACCAAGGACGGCGTGAGCGTCAGCAAGGAGGTCGAGCTTCCCCAGCCCTTCGAGAACATGGGCGCGAAGCTTATCAACCAGGTCGCGTCGAAGACCAGCGACGAAGTCGGCGACGGCACCACGGCCGCCACGGTGCTGGCCGAAGCGATCTTCCGTGAGGGCTTCAGGTCCGTCTCGGCCGGTGCCAATCCCATGGCAATTAAGCGTGGGATCGAAATGGCCGTCACGGCGGCCGTCGGTGCCATCAACGACATGTCGATCAACGTGCGGTCGAATGACGATCTCGCCAAGGTCGCGACGATTTCGGCCAACGGCGACGAAGAGATCGGCAAGTTGCTCGCCAGCGCCCTGGACGATGTCGGCACCGAGGGCGTGGTGGAGGTTGAGGAAGGTAAATCTCTCGAGACAGAGAAGGAACTCGTCAAGGGCATGCAGTTCGACAAGGGCTTCCTGTCGCCTTACTTCATCACCGATCCGGGTTCGCTAGAGTGTGTGTTGGCGGACCCGGCCATTCTGGTCTACGAGAAGAAGATATCGAATCTGCGCGATTTCATTCCTCTGCTGGAGGCGATCTCCACGAGCGGTAAGTCGCTGCTGGTCATTGCGGAGGACGTCGATGGCGAGGCTCTGGCGGGGCTGGTCGTCAACCGGATTCGAGGCGTGCTGAACTGCTGTGCCGTGAAGGCGCCGGGCTTTGGTGATCGCCGCAAGGCCATGCTCGGTGATATTGCTGTGCTGACCGGCGCGACGATGATCAGCGAGGACCTTGGCATTAAACTCGAAAACATCACGCTGAATGATCTTGGGTCGACCAAGAAGGTCGTGATTACGAAGGATGACACGACTATCATCGAAGGGGCCGGCAAGAAGTCCGGCATCAAGTCCCGTTGCGACCAGATCCGCGCCCAGATAGAGAAATCGACGAGTGACTACGATCGCGAAAAGTTGCAGGAACGCCTCGCGAAGCTGACCGGCGGCGTGGCGCTGATCCGCGTCGGCGGCGCCACCGAGATCGAGGTGAAGGAGCGGAAGGATCTCGTGGACGATGCCTTCAACGCCACCAAGGCGGCGGCGGAGGAAGGCATTGTTCCCGGCGGCGGCGTGGTGTTCCTCCGTGCGATTGGGGCTGTCAACAAAGCCCGCGAGCGCGCACGCGGTGATGAGAAAGTGGGGGTCGAGATTGTGGCTGCCGCCCTGCGCGCCCCGACACGTCAGATCGTCTGCAACGCCGGCGGCGAGGGAGACGTGGTCGTCGAGCAGATCCTCGAGAAGACAGGGGCATACGGCTTCGACGTGCGAAAGGGCGAGTTCGTCGACATGGTCAAGGCCGGCATCATCGATCCCGCCAAGGTCTCGCGTGTCGCATTGGAGAGCGCCGCCAGTGTGGCCGGGACCATGTTGACCACCGAGGTGCTGGTGACCGATCTGAAGGATGAAGACAAGGCGGTCGACAAAGCTGTCCGATAAAGCGGATATGCAGGTTGCATGGTCAAGGGCGGGCCGCTGTGTCCGCCCTTTGCTTGCCCGACCGTGTATGGACGCCGCCGCCGGTGCTCGTTCGGAACAACCGAGGGCGTATCGCATGTGGTTGTGCCGCGCCGACCGGGACGAGGATTGTTAGGAAATGGCCGTGTCAGGCGCGAAGCGAGACTATTACAATGTGCTCGGCGTCTCGCAAGACGCACCGCCGGAGCAGATTAAGAAGGCCTATCGACGCCTCGCCCACAAGTATCATCCTGATCGAAACAGAGAGGACCCCGACACCGAAACGAGATTCAAGGAGGCTGCCGAGGCATACGAAGTCCTGTCCGACCCCACCAAGCGGCAACGATATGACCAGTTCGGTCACGCGGGACTCGGCGGCGCCGGCGTTCACGATTTCTCGCACATGGGCGCCGATGACATCTTCTCGATGTTCAACGACATCTTCGGCGTGGCGTTCGGTACTGGCGGCCGCCGCCATCGCAGAGGGGCGGACTTACAGGCGGAAGTCAAGCTTACCATGGCGGAGGTGCTGACCGGCGCCGAACAGTCCATTCAGTTCTCTCGCCAGGAGTTGTGCAATACGTGCGGTGGTACCGGTGCGGAACCGGGCTCGCAACGCCAAACGTGCCGGACCTGCGGAGGCTATGGACAAGTCGAACAGGCGGGCGGGTTTTTGTTTGGCCGTGTTGTCACAACCTGCCCTACGTGCCACGGGCGCGGCTCGGTCGTTACAACACTTTGCCCTGAATGCCGCGGCTCCGGGCGAACGACGAAGGAACGGCTCGTCACCGTTCAGATTCCGGCGGGTATTCACGACGGGCAGGCGGTTCGCGTCCGCGGTGAGGGTGAACCAGGCGCGGAGGGTATGCAACGCGGAGATTTGCACTGCTACGTACGCGTCCGGCCGCATCCGTTCCTCGAACGGCACAACAACGACCTGCTCCTACGCATGCCGATCAGCTTCACCCAGGCGGCCTTGGGCGCCAAAGTCGAGGTCCCCACGCTGACCGGCAGGGTGGAGCTGAAAATCCCGCGAGGCACACAGCATGGGCAGCTAATCCGCCTCGGCGGTCTTGGCCTGCCTGACCTGCGTACCGGATGTCGCGGCGACGAAATCGTGAAGATCACGGTGGAGACTCCCAAGAAGCTCAACAAAGAGCAGGAAGCGATCCTGCGCAAGTTCGCTGTGACGGAAGATATGTCCGTATTGCCGGAGTCGAAGGGTTTCTTCGACAAGGTAATGAAATACTTCTCGGGCGACCCGGACAACTGAACGGCGTTTGAATCTGACGTTCGATTACGATGAAGAAAATCAGGGCGAAAAAACCTCGCAGTGACAAGGCGGTAGAAGGCGTCGAAACCGTCCACACCGCCGGGGACGACGATCGGTCGGATGCGGTCGACACGGCCGAGCGCGAGTCGGCCGAGGCGAAGGCGAAGACGAAGGTGGAGTCATCCGCGGAAACAACTGAGGAGGTCGATCCGGTCGAGGCGTTGCAAGCGAAAGTCGAGAAGCTTGAAGACAGTCTGCTTCGCGCCAAGGCGGACTATCATAACGCGCAACGGCGCCTGGCCATTGAGCGGGCGGACGCGATCCGTTACGCAAACGCCGAGGTCATGAAGTCACTCTTGGGCGTCCTCGACGACTTCGACCGCTCACTTGCCGCCGCGGAGAACTCCGACGATCTTGCCCCCGTCATCGACGGTGTGCGTCTCGTGTACAGCAACTTGACCAAGGCGTTGCGTGATCATGGGCTTGAGGGGATTGACGCTCTACACGAGCCGTTTGACCCTAGCGTTCACGAAGCCATCATGCAGCAACCGTCCACCGACTTCCCGACCGGTACGGTGGTTCAGGAAGTTGCCAAAGGCTATCGCTTGCGCGACCGCGTGTTAAGACCCACCAAGGTCGTTGTATCGAGGCAACCCGAGGATGATCAGAAGGATGGCGCACACACGGACGCAGTGACTCAATCGGAAGGGAAATCGAAAGAGGAACGGGGACTATCAAACGAAGAATAGGGAGCGTTTGGGATGCCGACGTACGAGTATGAGTGCACCAGGTGCGGGGTAGTCTTCGAGCTGTTTCAGCCGATCACCGAGCCACCCAGGCGTCTGCTGAAAAAGACGGATCCCAAGCCGTGCGACTGCGACGCACCGGTCAAACGTCGCATCGGCACGGGTGCCGGGATCATCTTCAAGGGTTCGGGCTTCTATCAGACCGACTACCGGTCCGAGAGCTACAAAAAGGCCGCCAAGGCCGAGAAGGAAGCGGCGAGCAACGGCGAGGGCAAGAAGGACAAGGAATCAGGCGGCGAGAAGAAGACAGCCTCGGTGAAGAAGAACGCCGCTCAGGCCGCAGCGAAAACGTAGCACGACGTCCACAATTGCGGCACCGATTCTCAACCACCGCACTAACGGGTGACAATTTCGTGCCGATGTCTTCAACAACTGCCGTTGTGGCGGACCAGCTCGTGCCCACCTATGATTGTCCAACCTGCAAGAAGCAGATCGCCGTCCTCCGGAAGGAAGATGCTCCGTACCGCCCGTTTTGCAGCGAGCGATGCAAGATGGTCGACCTGGGCCGCTGGCTCGACGGTACGTACAAGGTCAGTGAACCCGCCAAGCCGGAGGATCTAGAACAAGCTGCGGATGGCGCGGATCAGGCCGGGTAAATCCCAAACCATTCCTGTGCAGAGGAGTAACGGCTCCAACCACGTCCCATAAGTCCCTGACTCGTGATCATTAGTCAAATTGCCGCCCACGTCGGTCCGACATATTAAGCGTGACGCGGAGTGGTTGAACCACGCAATCGACCAACCCTCGTCGCCCGTCCGAGCCTAATGCTTGGGGGGGGTCGGGGAGGTACGGAGGAATTCTCCGTACACGCAGGTCGGTAGAAAACGCAGCCCATTAGAGAGTCACCTGATGACAAACCAAAAGGACGGCAGAGTGGTAACCGACAGGCACGAGATCAAGCGTCTGGTCACGGTAGCCGGCGCGGACGGAGAGCCGGATGCGTACACGGGTCAACGAGTATCAACACGGTTCGCCGTCGGTATGCGGCTCGACGTGACCATGGACCCGGCTTTGCCTGCCTCCACATGGCCCGTCATCATGCATAACATCTCCGACGGGGGCTTCGCATTCTGGTCCAAGAGGCAGCTCCGCAACAGCAGCGAAATATGGGTGCGTGAATTCTCGGCTGACAACACCGCACCTTGGATACCGGCTCGGGTCTCTCACTGCACGGTGGGGATCAAAGGATATCTTATCGGAGCCATGTTCGATCCAACACGCGATTCTGATTGACAATTACAGACGGGCAATTGTCAGAATGGCACGATGATGCCTTTGCCAATCCACGAAATTCAGTCCGCGCGGAGCTCTGCGCAGGGTAAAACATCTTGATTTTCCGTGTAGCGCTGTCGAGATACGCAGTCGTGCTCAGCATGACCGCAACCACCTGCGGTGAATTCGCGCAGGCTTTGAGCCTGCTGCTCAGATAGTCGTGGAACTTGTGGAATAGAATATCAGGTGCCTGAATATGGGATCAGGGCCATGAATCGGGCGCGCTTGACCGCGAGCTTCAGCGCCCGTTGTTCCTGCGTGTTGGTTCCGGCGCGCCGGCGAGACATGAGCTTACTGCTGGGGGTCAAGAACTTGCGGATCAGATCCACTTCTTTGTAGTCGATCAAGGGGCCGACCCAGTCAGGACCGACTCGATCGGGGAAGCGAAGTTTCGTGTGATACACGTTGGCGTTGGGTTTTCGCGCTGTTTCTGTCATCCCGCACTATTCCTTCTTTGGGTTTTCCGAGTGTTTGACCGTTGCCATCACCCGCTCGAACTCCTCCTGGTTAGCCACCTGGCTTTCATCGATCAACAAGACCGGAATCCCGTCTCGGATCGGATACTTGCGCCGCGTCTTGGGATCGGTCGAGTAGAGCCAGTCGCCAACCTGCACGAGCGGCGTGTGTGTATCCGGGCATGCCAGGATTCGAAGCAACTCCTCGTCGATTTTGGTCATCTTTCGCGTTGCCGCCTGACTTCCGATCACCCGTCCGATACCACAGCTCGGTCCACGTAAACCATGCATTATAGTCCGCCGGACCAGCCACGCAACCGGGTTAAACACGTCCCCGGATACCGGGATCAAGGCAAAACGCCTCCAAGACGCCAACGGATAGTACGACGGATGCCTTTGGGCAGCAAATCCATGGACAGAGGAACCGTATGCGTTAATTGCGTACGTACGGGTCTGCGGGAGCCCTGGGTGGACAACCACCCAGGGCCACCCAGCCTTGATCGGATCCCTGATGGTAATCGTACCGGGATGGGGTACTCCACTCCAAGTACGCATAGTGGATTCTGCATGGAATAACACCTCCTGCCCCTCGTTCGCCGGGCCGAGAATTCCCTATCGGCCCATTCGTGCGAGATAGGATTCTCGCAGAAGCGACAGCAAGGACGAATCGTAAATTGTGCCGGAATCAGCGAGCAAGTTGGGGCTGATGGAGACTGGAAGGAAGATGCTCAAACCTTTCAAGCAGGCGATACTCCGGTTCGAGCATCTCGCGCAATCGCTCCAGCTCCGAGGTGGTTGCGACAGGTATCTTTGATGTGTCGTTGGCGTGGAGGAGGTCTATGCGTAGGCCGAGCTTGGCGGATAGTGCCGCCAGTCCGGCACGGCGATTCTCCGTAAACGAAAAGTTCGAGCAACCGGTGATGTTGTCGAAGGCCTCACTCACGTCGAATGTCTTTGAGAACATGTAGAGCTGGTTCAAGAGATGTTCTTTGGGGATATTGGACAGGAAGTGGCAAAAGCCGTCGCCCAACCACGGCCCTTCCGTCTTCAAACAGGGGTGAGGGATACTGTCGTCCACGTATCGCCGCAGCAGCTTGTAGTGCGAGACAACCCGATCGACCGGATCACGAAGGCACGTGAACGTGAAGGTTTCGCGAGGCAGCTCGAGGCGGTGTTTCGGAAGATGAGAGAAGGCGTAGAAGTAGTCGCCTTCCTCAATGAGGCGCCTTTCCCAGCCAATGAAGCACCGGCCTCCGCTAACAACGCGGTGTGGCTCAGCGGCTGTCAGCTCGCGATAGACCTCTACACCATTCTCCCCACCAAGTGACAGAAAGGCGAAGTTGAGACTGCTCCCGCCGCTCCTGCGGATGTGGTAGTGATAGATGCGCTTCCAAAGCTCGCCGACCCGCGCCGCGTGCGACGGTGGTCCAACATAGCCCGCGTCGTTGTTACGATTTCGAAACATCGTTGGATTGTTCAGAACCTATCTAAACAGGCTGTCCCGAAACGGTGGAGAGCATGCCCGCTCTGACGCTTGGGCATGGCACCCGATCCAAGCCGGATCGTCTCTGATCTGTATCTCGGCCGGCGGACACCGGAGCGTGAAGGTTCTTGTGATCCGGGCGCAGCCGTTACCGTTCGTCGAACGGAGCATGTCATGCACCATTGATTACAGTACTGGCAACGGAACACGCGACAGGTTGGATTTCAATCGCCGCTCCCCTTTGACCGATAACTTCTTAGAGATCTGCCGGGGGCGCTCAGATGGTTACGGCTCGCGCATAACGTGGGCTATGTTGCCTCCGAAGGGCGCTGGGAACAAACAATGAGGATCGGCGTTTTCAGGCATGGGTGGTGGAAGGGGGCGTGCGAAGGACTGCGGCACGACGTTGTCGACCTGCCCGTGGCCATGCATCCAAGTGGTAACGCCTATGAAGCCGATATAGACGCCCGAATCACCAATGGCACGACATCCACGGCGATCCTGGCTGATCAGGACGTCGATCTGTTGGTGGACAACGGCGGCACGGGACTCGGATTCGTGCGTGGGGCAGCCGGCGCCGATGATCTGAAGCTCGCACACGAAGTCGCCGCAAAGTCGCTCTTGTCACACCTCATCGATCCGCTGGTGACGGCGCTTCAGGGCCTTCCCTGGCCGGTGATCTGGCAGTGTCTGCAGAGTCGGAGCTGGACAAAGGCGGTCTGGGATCGGGCACAGGTTGTCGAGCTGCAGCGGTTCGGTGTGCCCAGTGTCATCCATCTGCCGATGGCCGCTCAGGATCGTGCATATGATACGCGGCCTCTCGATCCGTCGAAGTCCCGGCCCATCGTGTCCTTCATCGGTGGTCAGAATACCAACTACTTCGCCCCGAACGTGAACGTGCCCACAAGCAATCTGCTGGTGGGGACGCTGGCTCAGGCGGTTCGCGGCGATCTGCCGGACACGCGTTTCTATGACATATACTATGATACTTACGGGTTGGGCGAGCCGGTCGATCCGAACGACTCGATCGAAACAAAAGCCAACAAGACCCTTGCCTATTTCAACGCGAAGCTGTTTTACAACGCCAGTCTGTGTCTTCGCAATCGCGACCGCTTCGTGATCTTCCTGAAGCGCAGGCTTGGTGAGACGTTTCACCTGGTCGGCCGGCGATGGGACACAGCTTACGGCCTTAAGACAGCGCCGCGTATCGATACCGCCGACGCATATCTCAGTCATTTCCGTGAGGCGGCGATCAACCTGAATCTGGTCAACGGGAACGCGGAGACCGGTCTCAATATGCGACACTTCGAGATCACGGCTGCTGGTGGGTTCATGCTGTGTTATCACCAGCCGGAGATCCAGGAACAATTCGAGGTCGGTAAGGAATGCATCGTCTTCCACAACGAGGTCGACCTAATCGACAAGATCCAATACTACCTAAGTCACCCTGAAGAACGAACTGTGATTGCACTGGCCGGTCAGAAGAGGACTTTGTCACAACATCTCCACAGTCATCGCCTGCAAAGCCTTTTGGAGATATTGGTATCACACCGAACCGCAGACGCCGTGTGTGCGAAGGCGTAGGGAACCACTTATGAGCCGGCGCCCCATTCGAATTGCAACGACGAGACAGCTTGAACGGTCGGTTCGCAAGGCCGGTTTCGACACGTTCCTGCTGCCCGAACTACCCAGCCTCAACATCAATCGTTCGTTGCAGGCACGGCTGTCCGATGGTGCAATCTACCGGCCGTTCCTGGAAAAGCACGACATAGAACTTGTTCTGGATTTCAACGCCGGTGCTTTGACATTGGTGCCCTCTTCATCATGTCCGGGGGAGGCTTCCTTGACCACGGCTGATTTAGGGATCCCCTACATCGCTGCATATCTCGATCCAATCACATCCACGATGGCAGATGTGGACTGGGTGGATCATTGGCATCTGCTGGAAAGCAAGACGTGGATTAAATGGATCCCCGAGATTACACACAGTGAGGAACTGACCAGGCTCGGTATTCCGAATATTCTTACATTGCCTATGGCGGTTGCCGACGATGACTTCGACACGGGTCCGCCGCCCGAACCCGAACCCGGTCCGGCCGTCGCCTTTATGGGACATCCAGCTTCGTCCTGGTTTAAGTCGCAGCAGCCGATCTTGCCGGGACAGCTATTTGCGGGTTTGACGGCCGCCGCCACTTGCGCCGACATGCCGGATTTATCATTTCATAAGATTCATTATGACCTATATCAGTTCGCCGAGCCGCCCAACGAAACCGACGACCGCTTTACCCGAGCGAAGAAAAGTGCTGAGTACTTTGAACAGAAATTCATTTACAACGCCTATCTCGCCATCAAGCACCGGGATCGCTTTGCCCGGTTTCTCAAAATCAAGTTGGGTGATACCTTTGAACTGATCGGCGACTTCTGGGAGAGTCACTACGGTCTGAAGCACACGCCACGCATATGGGACAGCAAGATTCTGCATGAGCGCATACGTCGTGTGCCGATCTGCCTGAACTTCATCAAGGGTAATTGGGAAACCGGCCTGATTATCCGTCACTTTGAGATCCCCGCCTACGGCGGGTTCATGCTGACCGCTTACACCGCGGAATTGCCAGCCTGCTTCGAGATCGGCAAGGAATGCGATGCGTTTCATAATGAGGCGGAACTCCTCGACAAGATCCACTACTACCTTGACCACCCCAACGAGCGTCGTGAGATCGCTGCGGCCGGGCAGCGCCGCGCCCTCTCGGAGCATCTGTACAGCCACCGCGTCGCAAAGGTGGTCGAGTTACTGCACGACGCCGGCGTGTTACCGAAGAAGGGCGCCAGTCTGCAAACATCGCAATCCGTGCCGAAGATCCACGTAGAGGGCGTCTCCGACGAGTCCGCACCGGGCAAGACATTGCCGGTACTTCTATGAGTACCGCCTCCAGCCTGAGCCCCCATTCATCCCCCTTCGGACCTGCCACATCCCACTCGGACTATGTTCCACCTACGTCCCCAACCTGTACGCCACAACGCTATTGCCCGGAAACACCGCATTCCCTTTGCCGAACTCCGCATCAACCAAAGAATCGGTCAGTTTGAGTATGAACGGGTTCGGGTTGAAGCGGATAACCTCCCGATGGACGCGTGCGCATCGCCGGGACGGATCCGGTAGGGCAACGATTGGGATTCCCCGAACAAACGGATTGGCGCTCCGCGAACGGACAATCCTGGTAGGTTGTTGTTAGGTTATCTGTGCAACGAGGCGTGTATCGGAGTCGTGTCTCTTCCATTGTTGGGCCGGTCGGTACGATGTTGCGTCGGTCGGGACGATCTTTGGGGCATTGAATCACGCGACCGCACTGCTATAATCCCGGCTCGGTACCTCCCGGTGGGCGAACAGGAGGTTGTAGATCTTCACACACCAGGGCAAGGAGCAAGACGATGGCCGAATCAAACAGTGATTTTCCCACCACCCTTGGGGCGGATGCATTGTTCAAGGGACAACTCAACTTCAAGAAAGGAGTTCGCCTGCTGGGAAATTTCGAAGGGGAGATTACCGGCGGAGAACAGCTCGTTGTGGCCGAAGGGGCAACACTCAAGGGCGACGTCAAGGCCGGGACCATCCGAATCGACGGCCAGATCAAGGGGAATCTTCAGGCCGACACGAAGGTCCAGTTGACGTCCTCCGCCAGACTGGAGGGGGACCTGCAGGCTGCTCGCCTCGAAGTTGCCGAGGGGGCGATCCTGATCGGGCGTTGCGTGATTGGCGTCGACGGCCAGACCAGGACGCCCGGTACCACGAAGACCGCTGCCATGCCGATCGGCGTGATCACACCCGCGAGATCCAAGACAGGCGAACCGGCGGCGGCCAAGAAGTGACCGGAAAACGGTTGCCCCACACAGACCCTAGCCGGGTTGCAGTATTGTTCCACCCGGGTGGGTGAATCCTGCCATGCCGCCGAGCGTTACACAGCGCCAATCCGCAGTCAAGGAGGTCGTCTGCACAAGCTGTGGACGACCCAGCGAAGTGGCACGCCGGGCGATGTCGGTCTTCTGCCCGCATTGCAAGAAGCGGCTTATCCTCGAGGATTTCAAGATCCGAAGTTACTACGCCGTGCGCGAGTTCTCGACTTGTGGCGACATCATCGTCGAGCGCAAAGGCCACGTCGTCGCTCCGATCAAGGTCGGCAATCTGATTGTCAAGGGGAAAGTGCAAGGTCACGTTGTCGCGCGGGGGAAGGTCAGCATCAGCAAGACCGGTTGGTTCAAGGGCAACATCGAAGCACCCTGCATGCACGTCGAGAAAGGCGCCGTCCTGGATGCTGTTGTGCGTATCGGGCAACAATAGCACGGACTCACGAGCTTTCCCAAGCACGAGTCTCCTTCGACGCAAGACCACGTGCGTGTTTCTAATCCTTCACAGTGGTATCCACCAGCGGTCATTTAGTAATACGATTGACACTTCACGCAGACACACTGGAAGGACCGATAACGGGCAACCCGACCGAGTGAGTCGTGGAATTGACCGTGTCCCTTCGGTACGATGACGGATATCGTCTCGGCACGTCCACCCGCTGGGGAACGAAGCCCGAGGGTACTTCGATAATGAACGACTCGACGACAACGCCCGAAAGACTCCCTGACGACGTACGTCACGGCACGTTCATCATCATAGCCGCGTACAACGAAGGTGCTTGCATCGAGCAGGTTGTGCGAGAGGTTCGTGCTGAGTATCAAAACGTTGTGGTCGTCGACGACGGCTCCGCGGACGACACGTTTGAAGCGGCGAAGCGATACGCGCCCTATTGTTTGCGTCACGTCATCAACCGCGGGCAGGGAGCAGCCCTGCAAACCGGTATCGAGTTTGCGCTGTTGCATGGTGCCCGTTTTGTGGTCACATTCGACGCCGACGGGCAGCATTGCGTGGAAGATATCCAAACCATGGTCACCCCGATCGCGCGCGGTGAATTCGAGATCACCCTGGGCTCTCGATTTCTGGGAGAGATGGGGCAGATCCCGGCGTCGCGTCGGCGAACGTTGCGGATGGCCGTGCTCTTTACGCGGCTGGTGAACCGCGTGAACGTCACCGACACCCATAACGGGCTCCGGGCATTTTCGGCGCGAGCAGCCCGAAAGATCAACATCACGCTGGACCGCATGGCCCACGCCAGCGAATTGATCGACCAGGTCAGACTCTCCGGTCTGCCGTTCACGGAGGTGCCGGTACGGATTCGCTACACGGATTATTCGGTGAAGAAGGGGCAGTCGTCGCGCAACGCCATCCAGATTGTATTGCATTATCTGCTCGGGAGGATCCTGCGTTGAACCTGTTTCAGACTCTCGCGCTTGTTGTCGTAGGCGGTTTGTTTATTCTGACCCTGGTCGCGACGCTGCGAGGGTGGGCGACGCGACGGGAGGGTTTTCTCTGGGCGCTCGTGTGGGTGGCGGCCGTTGTGGCCATCGTCTGGCCCGACGCGACCACGATTATCGCCAGGAAGCTGGGCATCAAGCGCGGCGCCGATCTGATCCTCTATTGCGCCGTGGTGGTCATGATGATCGGCTTTCTGATGGTTTACGTACGCCTGCGCCGCATCCGGCGCGAACTGACGCTTCTCGTCCGCCAGCTTGCGATTCGTGATGCCGTGATCACGTCACCATTAAATCCGCCGGACGAGACCGCTACGCCCGAAGAGAATACCGAATGAAGTATGGCCAATAGCGAACTGAGAACCCGGTGCCGTCAGCATCATTCGACATTCGCTGTTTACCATTTGCTATTCATCATCAGCTATTGCCAGGCTTGCGGGTGGGCTTCGCTGGTCACGTCAAAGTCCAATAGGGCGTCGGAATGCGTGAAGGTGAACACGATTTCGTCGCCGCATTCAAAGTCATCGTCCATACGAAGCACGTCGCTGCTGGTCTCCGGACCGATGCCGCCGAGCACGCGAAGATCGGCATCGTCGATCACGATCGCCTGAAGGTCGTCACAGTCTTCCATGAACATAGCCGTCGCGCCGGGGGCGATCGTGTACTCACGCTCCGTGCCGATCTCCGTCAGAACCAGTTCGAGAACGTTGTCATCGTCATGGTGGAACAGCGATACCACGATGGCGTAGTCGGGCGACTCGTTGACCAGTGACACGGTCACGGTCGAAGGGAGAAGAATATCCGACAGGACGTCACAGCCAGCCAGCGGCAGCATAAGCCCTGCGATCAATACGTATCCAACCCGTTGCTTCACGGTCAAATCTCCTTTCTGATGTTGGTCCTCGGATTGCGCTTGGGTGCCACTGGCAGCTTGCTGCCAGTGTGCTCCTTGGGGCGACAGCGTGGCACGGTGCAGCTTTGCCGGGCCGTGTGAACCGATGACGGGTAACACGACCTGGCACCGGGTCCGTGACACATCCGGCGGGATGGGTACGCCCGATCAGAACCGCGACCGTGAGGGAGCGGGCGAGTCCCCGTGATGCATCTCACTACTCCGGGCCGGTGAATGCATTGCGAAAACCTACAAAATCAAACAGGCTGATCGCACCACACCCGTCCAGATCCCCCCGCTGACACTCTGACTCCACCGCTGCGCCACCCGCCCCGGTGAAACACCGTTGGAATGCCGCAAAATCGCGCAGGTCCACGTCGCCGTCGCCGTACAAGTCGCCGAAGGCACACCCTTCCTCACAGATCGACCCGTCGCCCTGATAAACTCCATCAATCGCCGTACACTCGTACAGTTCAACGTCGTCCCAGCAAACGTCGACGGCAAAGCAGCACGCCCCCAGGGCCGTGCAACCGCAGATATTTACGGGAAGACCCGCCTCCGTATCCGGGCACGAGTCCACACAATCGGGCACGCCGTCGCCGTCCGCATCGTCGTCAGGAACGCCACACCCGCAGATTCCCGGCTCGATCTTATTTGGATCGAGTGGGCAACCGTCGTCACACCCGTAGGCCCAATCCCCGTCCGGATCGCCCTCACAGGTGAGTCCGTTACCCAAGTAGCTCCCGCCGACCAGAGCGCAGTCGGCGCTCTCGGTGTTGTCGATGCACAGCTCATCGTCAAAGCAGCACGGCCCGTAAGGCACCGGACAGCCGTCGTCCCCGATGATCAAGCCCATCGGCGTCTCCGGACACTGATCGCAATCGTTGATCACTCCGTCGCCATCGTCATCGGGTTCGCATTCGTCGGGCACGGTGTTCTCGTTGCAGTCGCCGCTGGTCCCATCGTCCAGGTCACACTCATCGGGCACGGCGGTATCGTTGCAGTCGGCGCTGGTGCCGTCGGCAATGTCGCACTCATCAGGAACGCCGTTTTCGTTGCAGTCGCTGCTGGTGCCCTGGGCGATCTCGCACTCGTCGGGAACGGCGTTATCGTTGCAGTCCGCGCTGGTCCCGTCGGCTATGTCGCACTCATCGGGAACGCCGTTCTCGTTGCAATCGGCGCTGGTTCCCTGGGCGATCTCGCACTCGTCGGGAACGGCGTTCTCGTTGCAGTCCCCGCTCGTTCCGCTGGTAATGTCCTCCCAGTCCGGGACCTCGTTCCCGTTACAGTCAGCGGACTCAAACGCGCCCATATCGACGATCGGCGGGTCTCCGCTTCCACGGTCAATGACAAGCGGGTCGTCAAGAAACCGTGGCGAACCGGCCAGGTCCAGCGGCGTCGGCTCGCTCGTGTCTCCGTCGCCGTCCAGGTCGAGCGTGTCAGGCGGGACGGCCTCATTGTTCGCTGCGTCGATGCAAGGGGAAAAGGGCAACAGTCGCACGTCATCGTCGGGCGTCCCGATAACATCGTCCGGCCCGTCGGGGTCGACAAACAACGGATCACGACCGATGTTTCCGGTGCCGGACCCGCTCCAGCCTTCGATACACGTATAGCTCACACCCGCACTGCCGGAGATCTGCGCCGACTCGTCGTGCCCGCCGCTGTCCGTGTTGCCCCATAGGATGCAGTTAGTCACCGTCGGGTGGGGGTAGTAGCCGTTGCTGTACATCCCGCCTCCGTCACGGTCCGCCGAGTTTCCGCTGAATGTGCAGTTGGTCAGCGTCGCCCTCCCTGGGTTGTACATCCCGCCACCGTCGTCGGAGGCGGAGTTTCCGCTGAACGTGCAGTTTGTCAGCGTCGGGTCACCGGAGGAGTTGTACATCCCGCCGCCGTTTGCGTAGCCGTAGCTGCCTGATACACGGTTTCCGCTGAACGTGCAGTTCGTCAGCGTCGGGTCACTGTAGACGTTGTACATCCCGCCGCCGTCGTTGGAGGCCGAGTTGCCGCTGAACGTGCAGTTTGTCAGCGTCGGGTTACCGGAGGAGTTGTACATCCCGCCGCCGTAGCTGTAGTAGTCACCGTTCGCTGAGTTGGCGCTGAACGTGCAGTTGGTCAGCGTCTGGGCGCCGTAGTAGCTGTACATCCCGCCGCCGTAGCTGCCCGCGGAGTTCCCGCTGAACGTGCAGTTTGTCAGCGTCAGGTCGCTGGAATAGTTGTACATCCCGCCGCCGCTGGTGTTCGCTGAGTTGCTGCTGAACGTGCAATCGATCAGCGTCGGGGCGCCCTGCCAGATGTACATCCCGCCGCCGGAGTTCAGGCCGGCCCCGTTAGCGTTCCCGGCGGTTATGGTGAAGCCGTCGAGGACGGCCGTTTCGTCGACCCCGGAAGCGGTGACCACGCGGAGAGCGTTCTCGTCGTTGTTGGCGAACCACGGTCCGTCGTCGCCGTTCAGGTCGCCGCTGAGGATCGTCTCGAAAAGGGCGATATCGCGCTCGTCTGGGTCGGATGCTCCGCAGCCGGCGTAACCGCCCTCAATCGTAACAGCGCTGAGCAACACAAATGTCGCATCACGTGGATAGGAGACGCTTCCGACATCCGGCTTGTACGTTCCGTCGGCTACGCGGATGGTCGTGCCCTCCGTGGCTACGGCCAGGGCGTCGTACAGCTCGGTATATCCCTGACACCAACTTGACCCGTCGTGCACCGGCCCGGCGGCCTCGGCGTCGACGTAGATAACGGCACGTGGGTGCCACTGGCAGCTTGCTGCCAGTGTGCTGCTGCTTGAGGTGGATAATACACGGGCGGACAAGCCTGCCTGTGCGTGTACGCACGCAGACAGGCCGCCCGTGGCACCCATTGCGCCCTGAGCGCCAAGAGCTATTCCCCAAACAACGGACCAGGCCGTCGAAAGCATCGCAAACCTTCCTGCAAACGTCGCCGGACCCAACCCGGCGGGCCGCTTCGGTCTCAACACAGTCTACCCGGTTTGCGGGTGTGGTTGCAACGTCGCAGCCTGCTCCGCCGGCAGGTTCTGGCGGCTATTTGTACTCCAGTGTCTTGGTGGGAAAAAAGGCAGCACAGGCTGGCTTGCCGCCTTCTGCGCCCAACGAATCCGGCTCTCCGAGTGAACGACCGGAATAATCAGCTGCTCCTCATGTTCGCTTGAGATACTCGACCGTGGTGAGTATCGTGAGGACGCGGAGACCAGATTGGTGTACTGACGCCAGCCAGTCTGCTGATCAGAGCCGCTTGTACTGTCAACAGGACGACCCCGGCTGCCATACCGAGCAAAGGCACCCAGCCGTTGGCGGCGCCCAACGCGGTGATCAGGGCGCTGGCGCAGGCGGGCGCGTGCGGACAGGTCAGGCACACCAGCAGCAGGCAGGTTGCGGCCATGGCCATCGACGCACTGACAAGAACCGGCCAGCCCCCCGTTTCCAACGAGACCGGATAACCGGTGGCAGCGCTGACCAGGCGCCAAGCAACGCAGCCGACCGCGATGGCGACGAAGTGACCCAGAATCACTGAACGTGGAGCCGCGGCAGGCGAGAACGGACTGCTGAACAGAATGAATGCGCTAGGCCCCAGAGCTGGGAAGAGTAGCGGCAGCTCGACAAGCCAGGCCAGAGCAGTGAGGATCAAAATCGACGTGGAGCCATTGACCGCAGCCACAAGTGAAATGATTTTGCGCTCCTCGCTGCCGGCAAGCAGAGAGGGAATTGACAGGCGAGCACGCCAGCGCGAACACCAGCGTCGTAAACGTAACCGCCGCGTTATCTGGGACATCGAACTCTCTCGCCAGTTGCCGCCGGTGTGGGCTGTTCTCGTTAATATCTATCGGCTTTGCCCAACCCCGCCTTTCACATGGTCCTTCCGCTCGACGAATTCCGCATCGGCGCCTCGGCGATGATCTGGTAATGTTACGCCCCATGATCAAGTGCCCGTCACGCTCTGGCGGCTATTTGTATTCCAGTGTCTTGGAGGGACAGAATGCGGCGCAGGCCGGGTCTCCGCCGCACAGGTCGCACTTGACGGCAATCCCACCGTTTGCGTCATGACTCATGTGCCCGAAGGGGCATGCGATGGAACAGAGGCCGCAGCCGATGCACCGGTTCTCGTCCACCTCGATCGCGCCTGTGGACTCGTTTCGCCTAAGCGCCGTAACCGGGCAGACCTTGACGCAGGCTGCTTCATCGCACTGGAAGCACGTGAGGACCTGGTTTTTTCCCTCGCCGAACATGAACGTTTTTATGCGCGAGATCCCGAGCAGGCCGCTTCCGGCGTGTCTAAAAGAGCATGCCAACTCGCAAGTCCTACAGGCCGTGCAACGTGAAGGAGTGATGACCAGCGTTCTTTCCATGAGTCGTTTCTTTCTCAGCGGTGTGCCACCGGCGTCACACCGGCGTCACACACGGAGTCACCGGACTCGACAGGGCTGATACCAAATGAAGACCTGATCGTCTCCACGGTCTTCTGCTGCGAGCACACGGGGCAGATTCTCAAATAGTCGGGATCCAGGCCGGACTTATCCGCCTCGAACGCAAGCTGCTTCTCCGGCATCACGGGTCGCCCACAGATTGTGCACTTCGCCATCTCGAAGGAGTGGCCCCATATCTTGCGGACATTTCCCGTATCCTGGTATTTGATCGTGCCCGTCGGGCAGATATGGGCGCAACTCGCACACCCGATGCAGTCGGGCGGCGGTTGCTTGAAAGGGATGGCTATTGCCTTGCCAATCCCGCGCCCGGCGGCGCTGATGGCCCGGCACCCTTTGGCCTCGCAGACGCGCACGCACAATCCGCAGAGGATGCACGTCGTCTCAACCTCGTTCTTGATGTATGACGTGGTTGTCACGCCGTATTCCGCCGCCAGCTTCTGAATAACCTCGGACTCAGGACACCTGGCAAGCAGTAGGTCAAGGATGGTCCGCTTGACCCTTCTAATCTCCTCGTTGTCCGTCGTAACCTTCAACCCCTCCTCGATGGGGTACAGACAGGCGGTGACGAGCCCCTTCCAGCCTCCCCAGTCCGGGTGCGTGATCTCCACCATACATAGACGACAGGAGCCGACCGGTTCCAGGGCATCATGGTGGCAGAGGGTAGTGATCGGGATGCCCTCGCGCCTGGCCACGTCCAGGATCGTCATTCCCTCCCTCCCCTGGAAGAACCGGCCATTGATCTCGAGATTGATCGTTTTGTCGGTCGTCATCAAACCACCTCCACGGCGTCAACGGGGCAGACGTTGCGGCAGGCGCCGCAGCGCGTGCATTCCTTGCCGTCGATCCGGTGAACCTTCTTCAGTTCCCCGACGATGCAATCCACAGGACACGCCTTGGCACACAGACCACAGCCCGTGCACTTCTCTTCCGAAATCTCGAAGGTAAAGAGGTTCCGGCAAACACCGGCGGAGCACTTCCGGTTGTTGATGTGGGCGTCGTACTCCCTGCGGAAGTGCCGTATGGTGCTCAGAACCGGATTCGGCGCGGACTTCCCCAAAGCGCAAAGGGACGCCGCAACGATAACATCGCTCAACGACTCGATCTTTTCGACATCCCCCGGTTTCCCGTCGCCGCGGCAGATTGCCTCGAGAATCTGATGGAGCTGGTGGACCCCCTCACGGCAGGGAACACACTTCCCACAAGACTCGTCCACGAGGAACTTCAGGAAGTACCGGGCTGTATCCACCATGCACGTCCGGTCGTCCATGACGATCATGCCGCCCGATCCCATCATGGAGCCGGCATCGGTGAGCGTGTCGAAGTCCACGGGCAGATCGAGCTTGCTTTCGGGCAGGCAACCGCCCGACGGCCCACCGGTCTGCACGGCCTTAAAAGGTCGGTCCCGTATAATCCCGCCGCCGATGTCGAAGATGATCTCCCGGAGCGTGATCCCCATCGGCACCTCGATGAGCCCCGTATTCTTCACCTTACCCACGAGAGAAAACACCTTGGTTCCTGTGCTCTTTTTCGTTCCTAGGGCCGCGAACTTCTCGGCGCCTTCCGTGATGATCCAGGGCACGTCGGACCAGGTCTCCACGTTGTTAAGGACCGTCGGCCTGTCGTGAAGCCCTCGGATTACGGAGTGGACATACTTGGCGCGGGGCTCTCCGATTTCGCCGGCCACGGACTTCATCAGCGCCGAAGACTCGCCGCAGATAAAGGCGCCGCCGCCCCGGGCGATCTTAATGTCATAGGAGAAGCCGGTTCCGAGTATGTCATCCCCCAAGAGTCCACGCTCGCGAGCCTGTTCGATCGCCCGCTGCAGATGCTTGACCGCAAGGGGGTACTCCTCACGTATGTAGATATAGCCCTCTGCGGCTCCGACGGCCCAGGCACCGATCACCATACCCTCGAGCACGGCGTGTGGATCACCCTCGCAGATGCTGCGGTCCATGAAAGCACCGGGATCTCCCTCGTCGGCGTTGCACAGGACATACTTGGGCTCTGCGGCTGCATTGCGGCAGGTCTTCCACTTCCGCCCCGTTGGGAAGCCTCCTCCGCCGCGACCCCGCAGGCCGGACTTCGTCACCGCCTCGATGACTTCCTCAGGTGTCATTTCTGTCAGTGCTTTCGCCAGTCCCGCGTATCCATCGGCCGCTATGTAGTCGTCGATGTTGCCGGGATCGATCTTTCCGATGTTGCGTAGAGCGATGCGGAGCTGGCGAGCGTAGAAGGGAATGGCCGTGTACTGCTCCACCCGCTCCTTTGTATTGGCGTCACGATAAAGAAGGCGTTCGATCACCTCGCCGTTTATGAGCGTCTTGTCAACAATGTCCTTGACATCCTTAGGTTTGACGCCCTTGTAAAAGATCCCCTTAGGTTGAATCACCACAAGGGGGCCATTTTCGCAGAAGCCGTGGCATCCGGTGGTCTTTAGCCCGAGCTTGAGCTTCGTGTCGAGGTTCCTGCTCTTAATTGCGCGGTCGAAAGACTTGACGACGTCGAGGCTCCCGTTGGCCAGGCATCCCGTGCCGGCGCATACCAGCACTTCCATCTTGTTCTTCGCGCGCTCAGCACATGCCGTTTTCGCCGCACTAGCCAGACTCTTGACACTCTTGATGCGCATGTATCTATTTACCGCCTTGTATCTTCTTCGTGATGGACCCCGGCTGAACATTACCGTGGTACTCGCCGTTAAGGGCGACAACGGGCGCCATTGCGCAGGCTCCCACGCAGTTAACCGTCTCCAGCGTGAATTTGAGATCCTTTGTGGTCCCGCCTGGTCTGATATCCAGGGCAACACAGATCTCATCTACAAGGGTTTGAGCTCCGCGGATATGACAGGCCGTTCCCGTGCAGACGCGGATGACAACATCGCCTTTGGGCTCGAGGCTGAACGCCTTGTAGAACGTTGCCGCGGCGAATGCCTTGCTGATCGGCACGTTCAGGCGTTCGCAGAGAATCTCGACCGCCTCGCGGGGGACGTACCCGAACTCCGCCTGGATGTCCTGGAGAGCATGGATCAATCCCGTCTGGTCTCCCTCGGGATAACGGTCGAGTATCTTCCGAGCCTTTTTGGGGTCGATGCAGGTCTTACTCATCGCTTTTTCCTGCCTTGGCCAGTTCGTAGCCCTTCATGAAGCTCTTGCGGTTCACGTCGATGAACTGCTTCTTTTCGGCGAAGGTCTTTTCGATTGCCTTGAGGAGCATCTCGTGGGAAACGACTTCATCAAGACCAATGTATGCCCCGAGCATGACCAGGTTGGCCGACCTGCGGCTCCCAAGCTCGGCGGCGAGGTCGTTGGCCCTGATCCGGAAGGATCGGATGTCGGTTCGGTCGGAGTTCACCGGAATCATCGTGCTGTTGATCACCAGGATTCCGTCTTTCCGCAGCATTGGGGCGAACTTCTCGAGAGAGGGCTGGTTCATTACAACGACCGCTTTCGGCGAAGTGATCAGCGGGGATCCGATTGCCTTGTCCGCGACAACGACGGTGCAGTTGGCCGTCCCACCCCGCATCTCCGGACCGTACGAGGGGAGCCAGGTGACGGTCTTACCCTCCTCGAGGCCTGCGTAGGCTAGGAGCTTCCCGATCATCATCAGGCCCTGCCCTCCGAAACCGGACATGATCACTTCGGTCTGCATGTCATGCTCCCTCCATCGATGCAACGGTCTCGGGTGTGGGTGTCTCGTCTCCGTCAGGCCTCTTCAGGACGCCCAGCGGGTAGTAAGGCACCATGTTCTCCTCAAGCCACTTGTTCGATTCCGTGTTCGTCAGGCCCCAGTTGGTGGGGCAGACGGAAAGGACCTCGACCATGGTGAAGCAGACGTCTTCCGACTGGAGCCGAAAGGCCTCGCGGATCGCCTTTTTGGCCTCGATGATGCTAAGGGGCGTATGCACCGCCACGCGGGCCAAGAATGCGGAGGTCTTGAGTGTGTTGAGGAGTTCCACGACGCGGATCGGGTAGCCTTCATGGCCGGGGTCTCGGCCAAAGGGGCATGTCGTGGTCACCTGCCCCGGCATGGTTGTCGGCGCCATCTGTCCGCCGGTCATACCGTAGATGGCGTTGTTGACGAAGATGACGGTGATCTTCTCGCCACGGTTGGCGGCATGGATGATCTCAGCCATTCCGATGGATGCCAGATCCCCGTCACCCTGGTACGTGAAGACGATCATGTCCGGGCGGCACCTTTTCGCCCCAGTGGCAACGGCCGGAGCGCGACCGTGGGAGGCTTCGAACATGTCGCAGTTAAAGAAGTTGTACGCCAGCACCGAACAACCCACAGGCGCGATCCCGACGGTGCGCTCGCGGAGCCCGAGCTCATCCAGTGACTCGGCCACCATCCGATGAATCGTGCCGTGCGTGCACCCCGGGCAGTAATGCGTGGGGCTCGGCGTCAGCGATTCCGGATATCCGAAAATCTTCTTCATGGTTTTTGCCCTTGCATCACTTTAGGATCTCCCGCAGCTTGGCGGCCACATCGTCGGGCGACGGCACCATACCGCCCGTCAGCCCGTAGAAATCGATCGGCCTTTTCCCGAGCACGGCGAGCTTCACGTCCTCGATCATCTGACCGGTACTCATCTCGACCACCAGAACCCTCTTCGCCTTCAACGCCTCTTTCGCCAGCGCCTCGTAGGGGTAGGGCCAGAGCGTGATGGGACGGAAGAGACCTATCTTCTTTTTGTCCACTCTCTTTACTTCATCCGCGGCCGTCTTGCAGATGCGGGCCATCGTCCCGTAGGCTACAATCAGCACGTCCAGCTTCTCCCCCCGGCAGGCGTAGGTCTCGGAGCGCTTCTCGTTCCTCTCGATCTCGTCGTACTTCTCCTTCAGCTTCCAATTGTTGGCGTTGCACTCCTCCTCCTTGAGATAGAGGGAATTGATGATGTTGGGTTTCCGGCCCTTGGCGCCCGTGGTAGCCCAGGGCTTTACCGGGAGATCGTCTAGATCACGCATTGCGGGAAGCTCCACCGGCTCCATCATCTGACCGATCATGCCGTCACCCATTACCATCACCGGCGTAAGATAGCGGTCGGCCAGATCGAAGGCTTCGTAGATGAGGTCCACCGCCTCCTGGACCGAGGAAGGCGCCAGCACTACGAGCTTGTAGTCGCCGTGTCCGTGTCCCTTTGTGGCCTGAAGGTAGTCGGATTGGGCCGGTAGGATTCCGCCCAGACCCGGACCGGCGCGGACGATGTTCACCAGCACCACGGGAAGGTGGCAGGCGGCGATGTAGGAAACGCCCTCGGCCATCAAGCTGATTCCGGGGCTCGATGACGTTGTGAGCACCCTCTTGCCCATGCCGGCGCCTCCATAGAGCATGTTGATGGCAGCCACCTCGCTTTCAGCCTGGACGAAAACGCCCCCCACCTCGGGGAAACGCTTGGCGAGGTATTCCGGGACCTCGGTCTGGGGGGTGATCGGGTAGCCGAAGAAGTTTCGGCAGCCGGCGCGGATGGCGGCCTCGCCGATTGCTTCGCATCCCTTCATGAGAACCTTGGCCATGGTCGAAGCCCCCTTCTAATAGCTCACGAACTGGTATTGGGTCCCGTGGACAAAGACCTCAATCGCTACGTCGGGACAGCTTATCGCGCAGAGCATACACCCCAGGCATCTGGGCTGATCCTTGGGCACGGCAAAGAAATATCCCTTTTCGTTGAGCTTGTCCGACATGGAGATCACACCCTGCGGACATGCCTCTTTGCAGCGTTCGCAGCCCTTGCACCTCTTCTCATCAACGACGATCTTCGGCATACTCGCTCACCTCGCTCCTAGTGCCGGCCGCTGTTACTCTTTTCGAGCCCGGGGTCTCTCCCGAGAATCCTCTGGGCCCTGTCGGTCATGCTTCTCAGCTTCCACGGCGGAAGCATGCGTCTTTTGATCCAAAGAACAGGGCATCCCGCCGTTTCCGCGTCGAATCCACCGTTCGCATCGAGCCCGTCCCGCAAGGTTTCGTCTGCGGTCACGAAAGAGACGGGCAGATTCGCCGCTTTCCCTACTTCGCGCGCCAGCCGCAGCCCCTCAAGAACCGTCGGAACATCCGTCTCTTCCAGCAGGTGGGTGTTGGAGACCAACCCCGTGATCCGGAGGCGGGAGGCAGTCTCGATCTCGCGCCCGATCTTGAGACACCCCTCAACGGTCTCCGTGAAGGGACGCTTCGCGTTGAGGATCTGCAGCATAATGCATGGCCTATCCGCAAAAACATCCGCCAGAGAGCTGAGCACTCTCGCCCCAACATCGTCCCCACCCACGTCACAGATTAACGTCCCTTCCCCCTCCAGGACAACGCCACGGATTTCGGGCAGGATGATCGGCAGGTCGGCCGAATGGTACTCGCCTTCGGGATTGATCACCCGGATACCATAGCGTTCCATCTCGCCTCTGGCTTCGCGACAGCGGAAGTAGGGGTTGACGATGTCGAGGTCGGCAATGGCAACGCTTTGCCGTTCGGAGAGCCGTATCGCCAGGTTGACCGCGACCTCCGTCTTGCCTGAGCCGTAGTTGCCCACAATCAGGACAATGCGTTCCTCCGGACGATATTCGAGCTTGTCGTCCATCAGCCTTCCTTGCCCACGGTCCCGACGGGGCCGCGCGAATCACTACTGGCGGGACGGCAATGGGGCAGGGTGGCGCCACGTGTTGACGCTCGGGCTGCCGTATCGCCGACCGAACGAAGGATTACTCTAGCAAGATTCGTTCCGGCGATTACGCGTCCGGCGCCCTGGAACTGGGGCGCCGATGCATTATACACTTCGATCCGCGCCGTGAGCAAATCCCGTCCACACGCGAGGCGACCAGTCTGGGTGCTCGCTTACACACAATGATCACGCGTTCGACCGATTGCTCTTCTTCGCATCCGCTTGAAGCCAGAAGTGATAGCCCACCATCGCCAGCGTGGACAGCAGGCCGATGCCCATGCAAACGTACCAGAAGTTCTGCGGATGGTAGTGATCCCATAACGTCTGCCGGGCGACGGTCTCGGTCTGCCCGAGCGCCGCGGCAAGAGTCGGCATGACCTCACCCTTGGAGAGCTCCTCAACCGCCGCCGCGCCGTGCCCAAGTTGAGCAATGAGGTAGTCGCGGGCCAGCTCATGCTTGTCCGACAACCAGTCGTAGAGCGGACCGCCAATGAAGTTGGCACCGGACCACCCGATCGCGAAGGGGACGTTGGAGTATCCCATGTACAGGGCTTTTTTCTCCGGCGTTGCCATCAGTCCGATGTACTCCTGGAATTTCGGGCTGCAGGCCATCTCCCCGATGGAGAAGATGAAAATCCCCAGTACACAGATCCATCCCGTGGTTGCCATACCGGCACAGATCAGACCCACGCATGCGACGAACATGCCGAAGATCATCGCACTGATGTGGCGAAACTTGCCCGTGATGTAGGAAACCAGTAGCACAAGAACGATGATGGACCCTGCATCGACGTTGACGATCCATTCCGGGTTGACCTGCCCACCGTCCGCGGCCAGCTTCTGGAAGAACTCCATTCCCGTTGCACCCGCAAGAAAAGTGGCGACATCGTTCGAGTCGACCCATTGATCGATGAATACCGAGAGCTGATCGAACAACTGCATAAACATGAACCAAAAGCCGCAGAAGATCGCCAGGAACACGACAAAGCGAACGTCTTTGAACGTTGCCATCGCTTCGACGAAGACCTCACCCGGTCCCTTGCGCTTTTCCGTGCCCTCGCCGCCTCGACCTTTCGCGTAATCCTTGAGAAACAGACCGGTGACGAGCACGTTGACGACGATGATGCCGGCCGCGGCGAAGAAGGCGTATCGCCACTCAAGTAAGCGCAAATATCCGCACACGATCGGCCCGACGAATCCGCCGATGTTCACGACCTGGTAGAACATTCCCCAACCAACGGACGAGTTGGACTCATCCACGCAATGGGCAAGCGTTCCATGCAGCGGCGGCTTGAAGATGGCCGTACCCGTGCCGATCAGGCAACAGGCAAGCATGAAGCCCCACCAGCTATCAACGAAGCCCATCATCGCATAACCGACAATGTTGATGCCGAAGGCAATCATCAGCGACACCCGGTACCCGTACCGGTCCGAGAAACCGCCGGTAAACATAGGAAGGAAGCATTGGATGAGCGCCCAGACCCCGAAGAAAATGCCTTTGTCCGTGTTGCTGAAGCCGAGTCCGCCTTCCTCGGCTCCCTTGACGATGTAAAGCGCGGCGATGATCCGGATGCCCCAAAACGAGAAACGCTCGATCAGCTCGATCACGTTCGCCACCCAAAACGCCGCGGGAAAGCTTGCCATCTGTTGCCAGAACGTAAGCCGTGCCGGTGGTTGCGTGGGCTCGTCCGTCATGTTGTCACGCTCCTGTCAGTGTTCTTCGGGGAAACCTCGAACCGGCCTTCGCGTTGCCCAAAGATGCCCGCGCGCCGCGCCTGTAGGCCGGTTTCTCAGGCCGTCACCATAGCAGGATTCGCCTGCCGGCGGAACAGGCATACTTGTCACAACCGGGCGATCCAACACGCATGAGTAGGGTCCGCTGTGAGCCTGAGAAACAATCCCTTGACGGGCATGATATCAAAGTGGCATGAACGAAACAGCATTATTTCCAGGGATTGATTTGGTAGAGGTGGAGTCGAGTGGGGAGACGTCGCCAGGTGCGGCGGCGGAACGCCGCAAAAACTCTTAACTCATTTAACTCATTTTCCCATCGGAATGGTTTGACACGGTTTCGCCACGTTTTCTTGCGTGCTACGGTTACTCCTTCCGGCTGTGGTGGCCCGTGGCCGGCAACTCGATTCCCAGGGACTTGATCTTGCGGAACAGCGTACTGGGATTGATGCCCAGTTCCCTTGCGGCGGCTGTGCGGTTGCCGCCATGCCGGCGGACGGCATCTTCGATATGCAACACTTCGAGGGCTCTTAGGGTACGGGGTCCCCTGGTCTGCAGCGGCCTGGAATCAGCGTCGCTGCGCAACGCCGGTGGGAGGTGACGCGGCTCGATCAGTCCACCCTGACAAAGCACAAACGCGTGCTCGATGATATTCTCCAGTTCACGGACGTTACCGGGGTAGTCATACTCCATGAGGATCGCCAGCATATCGTCTGAGACTCCGGCCACATCCTTGTTTTGGAGGCGATTGAATCTACTGATGAAGCGGTCGAGCAAGAGTGGGACGTCCTCGCGCCGATCGCGCAGCGCCGGGAGCTTCAGTCGCACCACGTTTATCCGATAGAAAAGATCCTGCCTGAAGGTCCCCTTGCGGACCAGCTTGCTGATGTCTTTGTTCGTGGACGCGACAACACGCACATCCACCTTGACGGGTTCGACGGCCCCGAGCGGTTCAAAGACACTTTCCTGCAATACGCGCAGCAACCGGGACTGCATGGCGGGCGATATGTCACCAATCTCGTCCAACAGAATGGTCCCGCCGTCCGCGAGCGCGAACCGTCCGGGCTTGTCGTGGCGGGCATCGGTAAACGCACCTGCCTTGTAGCCGAACAACTCCGATTCCAGCAGAGTGTCCGGAAGGGCGCCGCAGTTGATGGCGACGAAACGCTTATCCCGGCGATGCGAGAGGTTATGTATCGCCCGTGCAAAAAGCTCCTTGCCCGTTCCGCTTTCGCCTTCGATCAACACGGTGCTGTTGCTGTCGGCGACCTGGGGTAGCAGGTCGAAAAGCCGCTGCATACCGGCGCTGCGGCCGACGATGTCCGCAAAGGTGTAGGTTGCCTCCAACTCCTTGCGTAACTCCTCGACCATGCTGAGGTCTCGGAACGTCTCGACACCACCGATAGCATGCCCCTCTGCATCCTTCAGTACCGCCGCCGAAATGCTGATGGGTATGCGTTGGCCGCCGGCATCAAGAATGTAGATTGCCTTGTTGACAATCGGACGTCCGCTAGCCAACGTTTCTCTCAAGGTGCAGTGGTCTTCGCAGATGCTGGCCCGGAAAACGTCGCAACATCTCTGCCCAATTGCCTCCTCGCGCGGCACCCCGGTAATCCGCTCAGCCGCCCGGTTGAACGACGTGATCCGCCAATCCGCATCAACGGTGAACACACCGTCGGCAATCGACTCAAGAATAACGTCTTTTGCCTGTCGTTCTGGTGACTCGCTCATGGCAGCACACACTATTGATTATCACCAACCAGTCACTACTGGTCTCCCGATCGATCGTGGACACTGAAGGTGATGGATGCCCAGTAGCTCTCCCAGTCAGCCTGAGGCGAATCCGAGTTCACCTTCTTCATGTCCTTCATCGGCCTGATAAGGTGGGTCCGAAAGAACCACTGGCCGGCGTGACTCAGAGTCAGGGAGGCCTCCCCGGCCGGATCACTGAAAACACTCTCGACATAATCATGCGATTCCGACTTGCGATGCTGATGCACGGCCATGTGTTCGTGGCCACCGGAGACGCGCAGATTCGCGGCGGGCTTCCCTTCAAAGAGCACGCGAACCGTCACCTTATCGCCGACCTGCCACCGACAAGGGTTGGACAATGGAACAATCTCCAATGTATGCCCTGCTGGGATTTTGTAATCCGCTGTCTCGTGATCGCCGATTTCGACGAAGGTCTTGACCAGCTTGGTGTAGTACATCCGCCCCGGTTTGTCGCTATCGCCGGTTTTCCTTCGCTTAGCCAACGCGGCCTTGGCGTGCTCATCAGCGAGATACTGGTTAAAATAGGCGCCCTCGAATAGAACAAAACGGGGATGCAACGCTACGGCAACGACATGCACACCCGGCTGATCCAGGTGAACGCCGGCAAACAGCTCCAGCCCTTCCAGGCGGTAGTTGCGGATCTCCCTTCTTTTTTGGCCGCACCACGTCACCCACTCGGCGACACGATGCGGGCTGGTTTTGTATTCGCTAGTCGGAAAGTGTTCTGTTGTGACGAAGGCAAGGCGGACGGTCTTTGGTTCCTTGGATGAATACCGCGACGAGATCAGCCAGCTGTTATGCGCCCGGACCGGCGTTGCAACAACGAACAACAATCCCGATGCAGCCACGAGCTGAACTGCTCGACAGGATGATGATTCACGCATGACACCTGCACCTTCACGTAGCTTGAGTTTGGAGTTTATGAGCACGCCTCTCGCACCGGGAACGACAGCACAGCGGGCTCTTTGGATCCTGTTCCTGTTGCTTGTTGTATCGCGTCACCGCTTCTGTTCCGAGCTTGAACTGACCCCGCTATGGTAATGTGCGCGCTCTTGTCAAGAAACCCCTCCCACCGTGCCGTCTCAGCCGTATTCGAGG